>VOFJ01000477.1_pt1 | contig 125439 bp, 219 predicted proteins | sample 5384081 | NCBI WGS metagenome assembly VOFJ01 (sample SAMN12384729, study PRJNA508395) | human gut metagenome | isolation source: healthy gut I | host: Homo sapiens
AAAGTTATTGATGTATCTCTTGGTATTACTTATGTAGATGATATTACTGAACTATGGCTTAATCCTTATAACTATTTAATGATGGCACAGAATACTAAAGATGGTTTACTTGAATATATTGATAATCCTTATTTGATATCTAATACTGATGGTACTGGTATTGAGAATAAATATGAAGAATTAAAATATAATTTATCTAGATTAGATGCTGATTATAAAGAAGATATTAATCTTGCTACTTATAAAACAATAGTAGTAGATGATGATCTGTTTAAATTTTTGGAAAAATATAATTTAAGAGTTATATCTCTTGAAGATAATGATAATTTAACTGATAGTACTATTAATGAAGTTAAGAAGTTAGTTAATAATGGTACTATTAAATATATATATTCTTCAAAAGATGAAACTAATGATGTTTGTAAAAAATATTATTAATAACTATGGCATTGACTTAGTTACTTTGAATACTATGGAAACTATTGATGGTGGAATTACTAATTCTAATGAAAATTATATAACTATTATGAATAATAATTTGGATCTTTTAAATAAAGAATTATATAAATAATTAAAAAGTACTTGTCAAACAAAAAAAAATGTAATATAATTATATTACGTTTTACGGCGAGATAGCTCAGTTGGCTAGAGCATTCGGTTCATACCCGAAGGGTCGAGGGTTCGAATCCCCCTCTCGCTACCAATATTGTTTTTATTACTAATTCAGAAATGAATTAGTTTTTTTTATTGCCTCTTAAGCCTGCAGTCTTAAGAGGAACAAGGAAGCCTTATGGTCTTCCTTGTTAAGTATTATTTATGTGTTAATAAAAAGGAGAAGATATTTTTATTTTTCTCCATTGTATATAATTAAGTTATGCTGTGCTCTAGTACAAGCAACATAGTATAAATATTTATCTTCTTTAGTATACTTATTATCTATATCATTATAGATAATTACTGAATCAAATTCTAATCCTTTAGCGGTGTAAGAAGGAACTACTACTAAATCTCTCTTTATATGACCATAACCTCCAAGTAACATAATATCAAAGTCATCTTTTAACATATTATATACTTCTTCTGCTTCTTTATCATCTTTAGTTATAATAGCTATACTCTTAGACATATCTTTTAGATAAGTTATATCTTTAACGAAATCTTCTTTCTTAACATTGTTTCTAAAGATTATATCATTAGATTTTTTGATTTCTAATAGCTACTGATAAAGTTAATCCTAATATCTTATTGGTATAATCTATTATCTTATCAGTAGAACGATATGTCTTAGTAAGAGTAATATACTTTGATCCTTCAAACATATTTGTTAATTCTTTTAATGATTCATATTTATAATAAGGGTTTATTGTTTGATTAGAATCTCCTAGTATAGTGTAATTAGCTGTTTTAAATGTTTTTTTTAATAATTAGATATTGTAATTTATTATAGTCTTGAGCTTCATCTATTACAACTTGCTTTATTACATGGTTAGTGTTAAAACTCCTACTAATAGACTCTTTAAATACAAGAATATGCAAGCATCTTCATAATATAAATAATTACCATCAATTTTATCTTTATATTTAGCATATTTACTAGTAAAGAAATTATTAAATATAACTTTTAAATCTAATTTGATATTTAAGTTTTCTTTCAATATCTTCTCAATACTTCTTGCATATTTGGTATTACCAGCATAATTATTATAAGCTATCTTTTCACTCATTTCTTTTATTCTTTCAAATAAAGGGAAGTTACTATATTTATAAGTTAACATTTTATTTAATTCTTCAGTACTAATATCAATAAAACCATCAAACTCTAAATTTTTAGTAAAACTAATATTATTTAATATATCTTTTACATAATCATCTAAATCTTTAATTATTTCATCTGATTGTTTATACTTAACTAAATCATAATTTGTTACTTCTTTTTTATAATATCTAGATATAAAGTCTGTAAAATTTTCAATATCTTTATATTCATTAATATTCTGAACATAATAAGTCGTAGAAGGTCATATCATAAGTATTATCTTCTCCAAGTTCTGGTAAGACATTAGAAATATACTCTGAAAATACTTTATTAGGAGTAAATACCACGACATTAGAGGATGTTAAGTTCGGTATTCTATATAATAAGAAGGCTATTCTATGTAGAGCTACGCTTGTTTTACCAGAACCTGCAATACCTTCCACAATAAGATTTTTATCTTCAGTATTTCTTATTACTTTGTTCTGTTCTTCTTGAATAGTATTAACAATATTTTTCATTTTATCTGATGATTCTTCTGCAAGTACCTCTTGAAGAAGACTATCACTAATATTTAAATCGTTATCAAAAATATGTTTTAACTCAGCATTTTCAATTATATACTGTCTTTTTTAGTTATTTCTCCTTTTATTATTCCACTTGGAGCTTTGTAACTAGCGGGTCCTGTTTCATAATCATAGAACATACTGCATATTGTACTTCTCCAGTCGTGAACATAATAATTAAAGTTTATCTTCAACATGGGTTATACCAATATAGATGTTTTCTTCCCCATCTTCATCTTTAAATCTAATAGAACCAAAATATGGTTTATCTTGAATTCTAAATAATCTCTGAAGATAGTTTCCTTTACCTTGCATAATTGATACTTGAAGATCAGATTCTGCCATCATACTGCGCATTTCACTTGGATCCATTTCAGCGTGTGAATCCCAAATAAATTTTTTAAACTCTAGTACTTTGGAATCATCATCAAATAATTCTTGTCCTAAATTAGAAATCTTCTTTCTAATTAAACTAACTGTCTTATTAAGATAATTTCTTCCTTTTTTTCAAATTCTTCTCTTTCAATTTTCATAATATCTCCTCCTTACTTACACGACAAAAAACTACATTCTCATTGTAGTTTTATCTTAAGATGAAAATAGTTACTTCGCAAATGTCTATTTCATTGTAGTATATTTTTAATACTTTGTCAATTAAAAATATTTATTTTACATATTAAAACTATAAATTATAAACTATTTTTTTTTCTTTTTCATATTTATCTTTATATTTCTTCATGATATAATTTATTTATAATAGTTAGAGGTAATAATATGAGTAGTAATAATAAACATTTTAAATATATTGATATTCTTAGAATATTTTCTTGTATTATGATATTTTTTTATATCATTTAAATATGCTAAAAGGTGGCTTTTTAGCGGTATCTATCTTTTTGTTATAAGTGGATATCTATCTACAATAAAACTGTTTAAAAAAGAAAAGATATCTTTTTAAAGAATTTTATTTAAATAAATTATTTAGATTGTATTTGCCAATGTTAATTGTGGTATTTGTATCTATTGGAGTTATTAAATTATTTTTAGATGTTAATTGGTTTAATTTAAAACCTGAAGTAACATCAATTATGCTGGGATATAATAACTTCTGGCAGATTATAACAAATATGGATTATTTTAGAAGTGGACTAGAATCACCTTTTATACATTTATGGTATATGGCTATATTAATACAATTTGATTTAGTATTTCCTTTTATCTTTCTTTTGCTAAAAAAAAGATAGGAGATAAAATTAATAGGATTATTCCAGTTACAATTACTTTAGTTATTTCTTTATTAGGAGGGGCTTATTTTTATTACTCGGGAATAAATAATGATATTTTGTTTACTTATTATAATACTTTTACTAGAATGTTTGCTTTATTTTCTGGTGTGACACTTGGATTTATACATCATTACTATGGGAATTTAGTTCCTTCTAAAATTAAAGATTCTAATTTAAAGAAATATATTTTTTATGCTTACTTAGTAATTTTGTTACTATTATGTATTTTTATTAGCCCTGGTTCTAAATATATTTATTTAAGTATGATTATTACTACCCTACTCGGTGTAAGAATTACTGAATATGCTACTTTAATGATTAATAATTGGGCTAATACTACTAAACTTGATAATGTTATAAATTATATTTCAAGTATTAGTTATGAAATATATTTTAATAGAGTATGTGATAATTTATTTATTTGAACATATAGATTGGAATAGATATTTAGAGTTATTTTTGATTATTATAATTACAATACTTTTATCAATACTATTACACTTTATGACTACGAATAAAGATAAAAAGAAACATAATATGAAATGCCTATTATCATTTATGTGTTTATGGATATTATTGTATGGCATATATGAATTTATTATAGCTAAAGATTATACTAACGACATAAATGATTTAAAGAGACAGCTTGAAGAAAAATGAAATATTAATTAAGGATAGTAAAGATAATTATGCACTTAAATTAAAGGAAGATAAAGAAACTTGGGAAAAAGAACTGGCCTCTATTGAAGAAGACGAAAGCAAATTAGAGGAGATAGTTACTAATCTACCTGTAGTAGGAATTGGGGACTCAGTACTCCTTGGAGCGGTCAATAATCTATATAATAGATTCCCCAATGGGTACTTTGATGGTAAGGTGTCTCGTACTGCTTGGGGTATAAACGATATCTTACTTACACTAAAAAAAATAATAATGTACTTGGTAATCCAATCATATTTAACTTAGGAACTAACGGAGACTGTTCTTTAGAATGTAAAGAAGAAATACTTAGAACTTGTGAAGATAGAGATATCTTTTGGATTAATACTGTTAATTTGACTGATGTTAATGTAAGATTAAACAATTTGGCTTCTTCTCATTCTAATCTACATATTATTGATTGGTATTCTATTTCAAGAGGGCATAACGAATATTTTACTTATGATGGTATTCATTTAACTAATGAAGGAAGAAAAGTATATACGGATACTATTTATAATGCTATTTATAATATTTATAAAAAGAAAAATATATTGAAAAGAAAAATAATATGATTAATAAACATGATGAAGAAATAAAAAAAAGTAAAATTAGTTTTTATGGTAATGATTTGCTACTTAATGCTTTTAATAATATTAAAACTAATTTTACTAATGCCAATTATATAACTAATAAAGATTTTAATTATAATAGTTTGAAAAAGGAAATTAAAAAGGAGATTAAAGATAATACTCTTAATCATAATGTTGTATTTTTTTTTTATTTGATAATAGTGTTAATATTAGTAAGAAAGAATATAATAATTTAATTAAATTGTGTGATGGTCATAATATTTATATTATTTCTACTGATAAAAAAACTTAGTAACATTAAATTTGATTATGAAAATGTTAGATATATTAATGTCTATAGTGAAATAAAAGATCTTAATTATTTAACTCCTGATAACATTCATCTAAATAAAGAAGGTAATGAATACTTAGGTAATCTTTTTAAATAGTGTTATAAATAATAAATAGAACAAAAGGAAGACTTAAAATTAAGGCTTCCTTTTGCCTCTTAAGACTACAGGCTTAAGAGGAATATAATAATTTAATTAATGTCTAGGTTTAAATATTAAAGCTAAAACAAATGATAAGAATAAGGCTACTGATATACCTGCAGATGTTAAAAATTAAATATACCAAAAGCAAGTCCTAATGGTCCTAGGGTAGCACCTGTTTCCATAGCTCCATGAATAAGTAAATGACCAAACGAAGTAATAGGCATCAAAGCTCCTGCTCCAGCATACAAGACTATTCTATCATATATACCTGCTACATCAAGTAAAGCTCCTACTACAACAAAGATACTAGTTACATGACCAGGGAGTAAGCTTCGTATTATCTAGAATAAGCTGAGCTATCATACAGACAAAGCCGCAAAATAGAAAAGCATAAACATAAGTCCTCATTCTACTACCTCCAGGCTAACACAGTTTGCTATCGCAGGTATTGATTCTTTTTGAAAGGTAAATGTTGGTGAGAAAATAGCTCCTGTTGGTACTATTAACACTCTCTTAAATTTACCCTTTAACATTTCTTTATATATATAACCAAAATTTACTAAGCCAGAACATACTGGTCCAGATCCTCCCGCGAAGACAGGCTGACGCTTTATATCATATAACATTAGTACCACAATCATTATAATTATCTCCTAGTTTAATATTATACTTAGTAAGCATATAATCTCTTAGTATTTCTTTACCATATACTCCTAAATCTCCAGTTAATATTAAGTCATAATATGATATATCTCTTTTAGTATCAGTCAAATGATTATATATAACATCTCCTGCTGCTGGAGCCATTACTGCTCCCATATGATTAACATCAGTAGTCCCCATATCCACTACTTTTCCTATTGTTGAAGACTCTATTTTTACTTTATTTTTCTTATTGGTAAGTAGTATCGATACTGCCCCAGTAGCGGTAAAAGTAGCAGTCTTTGGTTTAGGGAGTACCATATTCAGTAGGATTTCTAAATTGTTTCTCACTAACCATATTATGACTAGATGTTGAAACTAATATTCTTTTTACATAGTTTTCCTTCAATAAAATTACTTCCAATAATTAGCCCTTCACTACTTGTCGAGCATGCTTCAAATATTCCAAGGAAAGGTATATCTAAAGTCTCTAGCCATATAGTCAGAAGCCGCTATCTGATTCTGTAAATCTCCTGATATTAAAAGATCGATATCTTGTTCTTTTTAATTTATTCTTTTTTAGAATGTTTTCATTAGCTTCTTTCAAAAAGATGAACTTCAGCCTTCTCCCAAGATTTTTCACCGAAGTATAAATCTTTCTTATGTTTCTTATCAAAATATTTTGATAATGGTCCATCATTTTCATAATTACCGCATACTGTATAAGCATCCTCAATAAAAACATTATTATATTTAGTTGTCATATTATCCTCCCATCACTAGTAGTCTTATTAGTCCAAAGAAATATACTGCTACTACGCCATATAATATTACGGTACCTGCTAATTTAAAGATATTGGCTCCTATTCCAAGTACTAATCCTTCATTTTTATATTCTAAGGCTGCTGATGTCATAGAATGGGCAAAGCCAGTTATTGGTATTATAAGAGCAGCTTTTTACTTTTACTTACTAGTACATCAAAGACAACCACAAGCAGTAAGAACTGAAGCAATCGTTATTAAAGTAAGTATTACCATTACTCCTGATTCTTTTCTAGGTAAATTGAACCACATCATATAACCTCTAAGTAGTAGTTCTGATAAGCTACCAAGAAGTCCTCCCACTATAAAGGCTACGAGAGCATTTTTTTTTATAACATTTTCTTTTGGAGTATGCTTGTCTACTATTTCTTTTATATCTTTTTTTATCCATATAATCACCAGTAATAGTATTAAACAGATATATATAAAATATACTAAAAAATACTATGATAAATTTAATATTTCTTCATATAATTTATTATGAAAAATAAATTTGTTAAATCTACTATTATATTAATTATTGGAGGTCTAATTACTAAAATACTTGGTATGGCTATTAAGATTGTTCTTACTAGAACTATTGGCACAGAAGGCATCAGTAAGTATATGCTCGTTCTTCCTACTTTTAATTTATTTATCACCTTATGTAATCTTGGAGTACCTACCGCTATTACAAAGATGGTATCTGAAAGAAAGAAAAGTAGTAAAAAAAAATAGTTATACCTATTACATATATAATATTAGTATATAATATTTTACTTATTATTATATTGTTTATTATATCCCCTATTCTAGCTAAAAATCTATTACATTCTAGCGACTTATATTATCCATTAATATCTATTGGTATTACTCTTCCTTTTATCGCAGTATCTAGTATTATTAAAGGCTATTTTTTTTGGTAAAGAAAGAGTTTTTTCCCTGTACTTTATCTAATATTATTGAGCAAATAGTTAGACTTATTCTTACTATTTTAATTGTAGGTAATATGATGCAGTATGGTCTTACTACTGCGATTACTTTTTTTTGTGGTACTAATTAATATCTTAAGTGAAGGTTTTTCTATTATTGTTCTTCTCTTCTTTCTTTACCAAAAGAAAAAATAGTAAAAGAAGACTTTCACAAAGATAATAAAATTATTAGAGAAATACTAGGTATTAGTATACCATTCCACTACTACTTCTAGAATGATTGGTTATATTACCTATTTCTTTTGAACCTATTATACTTACTAATATGCTTAAATATATTGGATACTCTAATGACTATATTACTTTTTAGAATATGGTATTATTAATGGTTATGTATACCCATTATTATTACTACCTAGTTTCTTTACTTTAGCTATATCATCCGCTATACTACCAGTAGTATCTAATTCTTATAGTAGGGGTAATATATTACATACTAAAAAGAAAATAAAAGAAGCTATTATCTTCTCTTTACTTATTGGAATACCTTCTACTTTAATATTCATCTTTATACCAGATGTACCATTAAAATTAGTATATAATACTAATTTGGGTTTAGAATATATAAAAGTAACTGCTCCTTTCTTTTTTATTACATTATATACAGGCTCCTCTTACCAGTAGTCTAAATGGTATGGGATATTCTAAAGAGGCTATGAAAGGTACTTTTATATGGTGGTATAATTAAACTACTTAGTTTAACTATTTTAAGTTATTTAAAGATAGGATTATGGAGTTTAATCATATCTAGTATATTAAATATATTAACCGTTACTATTCATCATATTTATTATATAAATAAGTATTTAAAAAGTACTAACTATTCTTAGTTAGTGCTTTCTTTAAAGTATTTCCTTTTATTAATTCTTCATAAGATACTCCTGCTCTTTTAAATGAAGACATATCTTCAGTAAGTGAATAGTCTAATAATGATTTATTAAATTCTCTCTTAAAGTATTCAGGATCTTTCTTATAATTTTCATACATATATATACTAAATAATTGACCAAATCCATATATAAAAGGATCTTGTAAAGATAACCTATTATTTTTAGGAATAATATAAATATTATAATTCCTTCCAATAGTCTCTAAATAAGTAGTAAACTCTTTAACATCTATTTTTAATTCTTCATCAAATTTACTTTCTATATCTGATATTCTACATATAATATTTGCATATATACTATTTATTAATAACTCTATTATATAATCATGTAAAAGCATATTAGCTTCATTTTTATAAATATTATTTTCTATTAAATAATTAATATAGGCATATTCTATGAATGAAGATGGTACTTCATAAAAGGGGTTATTGAATGTTTTATCATATTCTCTTATTCTACCACTATTTAAATATAGATTAGCCTCATAACTATGTCCTAATTCATGACTAAGTACTTTATAAAATTCTACATTTTCTTCAAAACTACTATCAATAAATATCATATTTTCATTTAGTATTGAAAATGGATAGTTTTGACCATTATATCCTTTTAAAGAAGCATAAAATATATTTTTTCTCTATCAAGCATACTCATATATTGATTATATAACTTTGTGTCAAAACTTTCTAAAAAACTAATAAAAACAATTCCTAATTCTTTTTTTTGGATGTTTTAAATAGTCTTTTCCATAATATCTATATATATTTGGTTTAGTGCTAAGTATTTGCTCTACCGCAGAATTAAATATCTTAAAATACTTATCTTGATTTATTATTATATTTTCTATATACTTGTAGCAGCTCAATAATGACTCAGTATATAAAGAATCATCACTATCCCAAGATAAACTAAGCTTAAAATCAGAAAAGTATTCTCTATTTATTCTAGATAATGATATTAAATCACTAGCTATTAAGTTTTTTCTTTGACTTAGTACCCGCTTTAATATATCTATAAGTAAATATATTTATTATTCTTTCTAATCTTTCTTTTTATTTCTAATTGTTCTTTTGATAAGTTATTATTCATAAATTTCCCCCTAATACAAGTATAACATATAAATAGATAATATAAACAAAATATTTCATTATGAAGACCTTAGGCTTCATAATGCCCCGAAAGACTACAGGCTTAAGGGGAAATAAAAAAGATAACTTTAAGCACACCAGTTATCTTCTTTCTTTAATTTATTAATTATATTATTATGTTCAGTACTATTCTTAGTTAAATATACTTTACCATTACAATCTGCAACAAAGTAATAATATTCATGTTTATCTGGGTTAATTGTAGCTTCAATAGACTCAATACCAGGATTACATATAGGTCCTACTGGAAGTCCAGTATTACTACTACATCTAGTATTATATTTATTCTTACAATCATTAAGTTCTTTATAAGTAAGGCTATAACTCCAGTCATCTATCTTTGATGCATAATAAGTAGTAGCGTCACTACCCAAAGTAGGATAAGCACTGCTAGCAAGTCTGTTATAAAAGACGCCTGCTACTCCCTTTCTATCAGTAGCTTTAGCTCCTTCTAACTCAACAACGGAAGCCAAAGTAATTATTTCATGAACACTTAAATCACTCTTATTAATTTCATCTTTATATTTAGATAATTTTTTTTTATCCATTTCATCTAACATCTTAGTAAATATTTCTTCAGTAGTTACTTCTCTATTATTAAATCTATAAGTATCAGGAAATAAATATCCCTCTAGACTATAATAGATATTTTTATTTTTTTTAATATCATCAGTTAAAAACCAATACTTATTTATTAAAGTATCTATAAAAAGTCTCATCAGATGCTTTCTTTATAACATCATCATAGCTATTATTAGTATTTTCACTAATTAATGTAGCTATCTTTCTTATATTAATACCCTCTTTAAAAGTAATAGATATCTCATTAGGATTATATTTAGTACCTTCTTCAAGTATCTTTACAATCTTTTCAACACCCATATTTTCAGATAATTCATAAGTACCTGCTTTTAAACTAGTCTTATTAGTTAGTTTTATATATACTTTAAATATAGATACATTCTTAATAAGATTATTATCTTTTTAAAGTCTTTGCTATATCATTAATAGTACCTTCTTCAATATTTACTATTTTCTTAGTATCAGAATTAGATGTACCAGTCATATTTACTTTATAATATACCCCTAAGGCAAGTATCACAGTAGTAAATACTACGAGTAATATTATTGCCATATTTCTAAAATTCTTCATAATACCTCCCCAAGAAAAAAAGTAATTAGTTACTTTCTTCGCTATTCTTTTTTGTTTTCTTCTTGAATGGAGTCTAATATTGTTTCAATTATTTTCCATTCTCTTTCTGTTTCTACTGGTAATAGTTCTAGTGGTTCAGCATCAGGTTTAAATACACTAGCATATACTCTAACATTACCTTCTTCATCAGTACTATTATCTGTATATACCATATAATTCTTTTTTGTTTCATCTGATTCAAAAGTAAATAGTATTTCAAATTCTATTTCTTTTCCTTCTCTATCTATTACTTTAAATTTATTTTCTTTATCCATTGTTTTTTTTCTCCTTATTTAAATAGTCTTGTAATATTATTTGTGCGGCAATACTATCTTTTTTTCTTTCTCTTTTTACGAGATATATCAGCCGCAATTTGAATACTATTTTTGATATTACTGAGGTTAATCTTTCATCAAACATTATAACAGGAAGGTCAGTAGATTTCTCAAGTAATTCTTTTTATACTTTAATGTTATCTCTGCGCGTTCTCCTAGAGTATTGTTCATATTCTTGGGAAGGCCTAATATTATTTTGGTAATATTATACTCTTTAATAATATCTTTTATTTCATTAATAGTACTATTATAGTCTTCATCTTTAAAGAATATAGTTTTGTAAGTAGATGCAATTGTTAATGTTGTATCAGATATGGCAAGACCTACTGTCTTACTACCTAAGTCTATTCCTAAATATCTCATTTTAAATAATTCTTAAATAGGACTTCTACTAGTACTGTTCGATCTATTTTGGCTATTTTATTTCTTGCTTCTTTATACGAAGAAATATAACCTAAATCACCAGATATTATATATCCTACTATTTGATTAATAGGATTATATCCCTCTCTTCAAAGGGATTCAAGAACATCACGAAGAGTACTTTTAACAACTTCATCATTTACTTCTGATATATCAAAAATGTATTGTAGTATTACTATCCATATATATCACCTCTATTACAATTTTATTCTTACCATAATTTAAATTATTTAACAAGAGTATTTATTAAACTTTACATTAGCATTTTTATTATGTATTCATAAACTATTATAGGTGATAGTAATGTTTAATAACTTTTTAATTTTTTTAGGTTGTGTGCTGGATGGAAGTTATTTTTTCTTATTATGGTTATCATTCTTATGATTATTACTTTTTATCAGATGTTAATTACTTTATTTGCTCCATGTTTTGGTAATGTATTTATATTACTACTTGAATATGCTACGCTTATATGTTTGGGATTTTGGTTAATATTTGGATGTTAAAAAGAAAAGAAAGTATTATTCACTTTCTAATTCAAATATTATATCTCTAAGTTGCATTGCTCTTTCAAAGTCTAAGTTACCAGCGGCTTCTTTCATTTCTTTAGTTAAGTCTTCAATCATAGATAGTTTTTTTCTTCTTTAGTTAGTTTCTTTTTCTTTCTTTTGGTTTTACTTCTATTTCATTTGATACTACTTCAGGTATTTCTTTGATAATTGTCTTTGGTACAATATTATGTACTTTATTATATTCTTCCTGAATGTTTCTTCTTCTTTCTGTCTCAGTAATGGCTTCATTCATACTATCAGATATAGTATCGGCATACATTATAACTCTACCTTTAGCATTTCTTGCGGCTCTTCCGATAGTTTGAATTAAACTTCTGGTACTACGTAGGAAGCCTTGTTTGTCGGCATCCATAATGGCTATTAGGGATACTTCAGGTATATCTAATCCTTCTCTTAATAGATTGATACCCACTAGAACATCATACTTACCTAGTCTTAAGTCTCTTATTATTTTTAATCTTTCTAATGATTTTACTTCATTATGTAGATAAGCTACTTTGATATCTAGACTCTTTAAATAGTTAGTTAATTCTTCAGCCATACGAATAGTAAGGGTAGTAATAATTGTTCTTTCGTTAGCACTATTATTTTTTTTTCTATTTCTTCAAGTAAATTATCTATTTGGTTTTTAGTAGGTCTTACTTCAATCTTTGGATCAAGTAGTCCTGTTGGACGAATAATCTGCTGAATATAGTGGTTACCCGTTCTTCCTAGTTCATAGTCACCAGGAGTAGTACTAACATATATGACATTATTTAGTTTACTTTCAAATTCTTCAAATTTAAGTGGTCTATTATCTAGAGCACTAGGTAGTCTAAAGCCATAGTCTACAAAGTTCATTTTTTCTAGCTCTATCGCCATTATACATAGCTCTTACTTGAGGTAATGTTACATGGGATTCGTCTATTACGAGTAAGAAATCTTTGGGAAAGAAATCTATTAGGGTACATGGTGGTACTCCTTCTTCTTTTTAGAGCAATATGTCTAGAATAGTTTTCAATACCTCTACAGAAACCTGTTTCAGAAAGCATTTCCATATCATAGTTAACTCTCTCTTCTATTCTTTGAGCTTCGATTAATTTTTATTTTTTCTTTAAAGTATTTTACTCTTTCTTCTTTTTTTCTTTTAGTATATCTCTATCGATACTTATCTTTAGTTTTTTTCTTCATCAGTTACAAAGTGAGAAGCTGCAAATATAGAAACTGTCTTTTTATCTTTTTAGAATATGTCCTGTTACAGTATCTACTTCACTTATTCTATCTATTTCGTCACCAAACCACTCTATTAATATGGCATTATTTCTTTCACTCGCTGGTACTATTTCTAGAGAATCTCCTCTTACTCTAAATGTACCTCTTTTTTAAATCAAAGTCATTTCTCTCATATAACATTTCTACTAATTTTTTTTAATACATCGTCTCTTGAGTGGTATCACCTACATTAAGAGTTAACATCTTCTTTTTCTTATATTCTTCTATTTCTCCTATTCCATAGATACATGATACTGAGGCTACTACTATGACATCACTTCTTGATATTAAGGCTGAAGTAGCACTATGTCTTAATTCATCTATTTCATCATTAATTGATGAATCTTTTTCTATATAGGTATCTGTACTAGGTACATAGGCTTCAGGTTGGTAGTAGTCATAATAAGAGATAAATAGTTCTACTTTATTATTTGGAAATAATTCTTTAAATTCGGCATAAAGTTGACCTGCGAGAGTTTTATTATGAGCAAGTACTAAGGTTGGTTTGTTTACACTTGCTATAACATTGGCTATAGTAAATGTTTTACCTGTACCAGTAGCTCCTAGTAATACTTGGTCTCTTTTTGCCTTCATTTATACCCTCTACTAATTCTTTTTTTATGGCTTCAGGCTGATCACCAGCTGGTTTATATTTTGATATTAGTTCAAACATAGTTATCACCCACTTCTTTATGTATTTTATCATAATTATTAATATTAAACAATATATTATTTTTATTCAGTTTGAGCCTTAATAAATTAAGTCTCGCACTGCTATATTAAGCCTTATTCTAAGTCTTAATATAGAGTCTATTATATATAAGCAGATACTATATATTTAATATTGATTTAATATGTAGACTTATTTCTTACTGCTAATTTAATATATCATATAGAATTATTAATGTCAATATGTTTTCATACATTTGTTTGCTTACATCGTAAATTAAAAAGAAAGACTCTACTGTCCTTCTTTATCTGTTATTAACTAAACTTCTTACTTTAATTAATACTTCATCTTTTTTATGAATTCTATTTTGATATGCAGGATGATAAGTCCAAATGACTCTATCATCATTTATTACTAATTTATCAGGAGCTGGATATTCATATACTAACTTAGAATTAATTTCTTTTTAAGTATTTGGTTATTATTCTATAGTATGGATTAGTAGGACCACATACAAAGATAATATGTTCTGGATTAAATATCTTTGTTATTTCAAGTAAGTATTCCATACTTAAATCTTCTAGTTTATCATTTGTTTCGGGATGACCCATACTTCTTCTTTTTACCAGCAATAAAGACATTATTCCAAATAACATTTGATAATAAGTCTTCTCTTTGAAGTTCTAGAACATTTCTTATAAATACCCAGAAATCTCTATTTCTAGCACCGCCTTTTAGAAAATTAAAATATTTATCTTCGATAGCATCTACATCAGGTAAATAAGTACTATCATCATAATTCATCCAGCAATTGGTCTCTTGACCAATATATAATACTCTTCTTTCTAAATTATTGGTATAATCATCATTTGAAGAAATAAGAAGAGGTATAGATAACTCCTCTCTATTGGGTAATTGTTTATATTCTTCATAGATATATTTATTTAATTCATTTAATTTATTCATAATATTCCCCTTTAAGCGAGAGATATTATACTACAAAACTATTTAATTTGCAAATTACTTAGTGTTTACCCATATTAGATCTTTGATAGTATCTAAGTATAACTTTTTTTAGTAGCACTATCTATATCGTTTACTTCACTAATTAATTTTACTATTTGACTCCATTTTAAATTCTTTATTTCTTTAAATTCTTTGATATTATTATTTTCTAGAATATTAAATATGGCATTTATCATTCTTTTTTTGCATTTCTTTATCGTTATAGTTTTTAAACCAAGATTTTATTCTATTATCAATAGTAATACTTAGTTTGGATTGTTTTCCTTTTTCTAGAAATTCTCCAAAACACTGCCAGGTATTCATATTATGACTTAATACTCCTCTTGAGGTACTTTTTACTATGTATTTATTATTTGAAGTATTTAGAAGCATACCCACTATTGTGTCTTCTGGTACATATACTTGTAGTTTTGGTAGTATTTTCTTAAAATTACTACTTGTATATTCTTTATCTCTAAAACCAGGGCCATCTAAATTATATATGGTTTTTATTCTATTAAATATATCTTCTTTAATATACATAACGGATGTCATAGCAAGATTACCACCTTTAGAATGACCTCCAACAAATATTTCATTATCATTTGGAGTAATAACTTCCTCTAAATATTTAATAGCGGTTTTTGGGCTACTACAGGGGAAACTATAAGCAAGTGATAAGTCTTCTTTCCAACCTATTACTGTACCATTTGTACCCATAAAAGATATAAATACTTTATCAGCAAAATGAATAGTAATAGCTCCAAATTGTTTTTCATTATCAATTAGTCTTCTATAATTACTTAGATAGATATCTTTATATCTATTACTATTATAAATATCTTTTAAATTACTAATATTCTCTTTCATAAAACTAGTTAAATAGATATCTTTTTTTTAAATTCTTGATAAGTAGTAAAGGCTTCTTTTAATGTTATTTTATTATTATCTTTTGGTACTATATTACTCCAATCTATATAAGATAATTCTGAAAATATTATAACGTCATTTATATTTAATTTATTTTCTTTAAAAAGAAATATTCTTATAATATTTTAAATAATCTTTAATCGTAGCCATATTATACTACCTCCATATTCAAATTTTTAATAATACTTTTTTTATTTTATTTGAAGACTCTTCAAGCACTTTTTAGTTCTTCACCCTCAAGTACAATTCTAACTAATGGTTCAGTACCTGATGGTCTTACTACTAATCGATAGTTACCATTAAAATTATTTTTTATTTCTTTGATACTATCTTCAATTATGTTACTAGTAGCAAAATCATTTTTATTGTTTACTTTAATGTTTATATGTACTTCAGGATATTTATGCATAATCTTAGTTAAATTACTAAAAGTAGTATTAGTGCTTGCAAGAATAGATAACATTATTAAAGAAGTAAGAGGGCCATCTCCAGTATTACAATATTCTTTTTAGAATAATATGACCAGCCTCTTCGCCACCTAGTGAAAGATTATTATCTCTTAAGTATTCTAATACATATTTATCTCCAACATTAGTAGTTATAAATTCTATATCATTATTTTTTTGCAATATTCTAATAGTCCTAGATTACTTAGTATTGTACCTACGATAGTATTTTTTTATTTAATCTATTTTTATTTTTTCAGATCATTACTTATGATAGCTAGTGTATAATCACCATTAATTATATTACCTAGTTCATCTATGAATACTACTCTCTATCAGCATCACCATCATATACTATACCTATATCTAATTTATTATTAATAACATAACTACTTAATACTTCTGGATGAGTAGAGCCACAATTATTATTAATATTAGTACCATTTGGAGCATTATTTATTATATGATATTTAGAACCTAATTTAGAAAAGATATATTCGCATACTTTAGAAGAAGCTCCATTAGAGGCATCTATTCCTATATTTAAATTATTATAGTTAACATTATTATTATTATATTTATTTAATGAATCTAATAAATGATTACCATATTCTTTTTATTACATCTCTACTATCTAAAATTATACCTCTTTTAGTACTGGAATATTTTATATTGTCAAATATTAAGTCTTCAATATTTGATTCAACATCATCTGATAATTTATAACCTTCTTTGTCAAATATTTTGATACCATTATATTCATGGGGATTATGTGAAGCACTAATCATAATACCTAAATCATAATTATAATATTTTTACTAAATATGATATATACCTGGTGTTGGTATTAGGCCGGCATCTAATACTGAAATACCACATGATAATAGTTCTTCTTTTAATGTACTTAATATCATGTTAGCAGATTCTCTTCCATCATTTCCTATTATAACTTTAATACCTTTATTTTCCCTATTAAATATATAGGCGATAGCACTTGCTACTTTGATAACTAATTCTTTAGTTATATCCCTATATGCTATACCTCGTATACCAGCCGTTCCAAATAATTTTTTCATACTTTATCCTTTCTCTATGATGTTATTTTCATCTTTCATAATACTATTACTTGGTATTATTCCTCGTACTCTTGTTAAGGGATATATACTTGTATTACATCCTATAATAGTACCTGGATATAATACACTATTACTACCTATATTAACATTATTACCTATTATAGATCCTAACTTAATCATATTTGTATCTATACCTCTAATTACAATATTACTCTCATCATTCTTTAAATTACTTAGGATTACTCCCGCACCTAGATGAGAATGATAACCAAGTATAGAGTCTCCAACATAGTTAAAGTGTGGTATTTGACTATTATCAAATATAATGGAGTTTTTTTTTTACTTCAACACTATTTCCTATTACACAGTTATCTCCAATTATGACATTTCCTCTTAAATAGGCTCCTGGTCTTATTTCAGTATTTTCTCCAATTATACAGGGGGCTATTATCGTAGATAATTTATCTATTTTAGTATTATTACCTACCCATATATTTTCTTCAATCATAGTATATTTATCTTTATCTAAAGAATTACCTATATCTATAATATTATCTTCTATCTTAGGTAATACTTCCCATATATAAGTAATATTTTTAAATAAACTATTTCCTACTGTTTTACTAATATCTATAATTTCCTCTAACTTCATAATATATATTCTCCTTATTACTTTATGTACTTAGTATATCATTTTTTAATTAAAAAGACAATCCTAGTATTAGGACTATCTATTTATATTACTTCTTTATGACTATTAATACTCTTTACTTTTTATATGATATTATTCCTTCATATGCTAACCTTGAATATAAGAAACATAATGGAATATTATTATCTTTACATATTTTTTCTCTTTCTAATGTGTTTATTTTTTTTACTTTATTCCAAATATTATCTGGTATCATTTGATTTAATGCAAAATTATCCATTTCTTTTTCACTAGTTTCTTCATTATTTACCATTATTTTATTCTTTAATTTATTATAATCACTTTTAATATGTCCTATTTCATGATATAGAGTAAAATAGAAACTAGCCTTTTCTTTAAAATACCTAGTTATATATATACATGGATTATTATTTTTTACCATAGTACAGCCTCTTATTTTAGTACCATTTAAAGCTTCTTCAATTGCTAAATAAATACCTTGTTTATTAAATAATTTTGTTAATTCTTCTTCATTAAATTTTTTTATTTCTAATAATTTTTTTAATTCTTTTTAATAACAATGTTAAGTTACTACTTGAATATTCTGGTATATTTATCTTTTCTATTTTCTTATCACATCTTTTTTATCCATAGATATATTTTATTAATATCAGCATCTTCTTTTTTCTTATATAATATTTTATGATTAAGATAATTACTAACATTATCAAAACTTGCTATACCTAAATAATCAAGTAAATCCATAGCATTTTGCGTATATGACGAACTATCTTTTAATGTTATCCATTTCTTCTTAGCCATTTCTTTTTATGCAAAAAAGTATTTAAGTATTTATTTATTTCTTTTTCGCTATTAAACCTTTCATTTAAATATTCATATATTCTCTTTTTTTGTTTCTACGTAAAATATTAAATTAACATCTATATCAGTAATTAAGCTTATACCTAACATAAGTTCTTCTGATATATTAGTTTTACCATTTAGTATTTCATTCATATGTTTAGTAGAAATGCCTAATCTTTCTGCAAAATCAGTTTGTGATATTTTATAGTACTCTAAATAATCTTTTAACATACTTCCAAAATCCTTGCATTATTATCCCTCCCCATAGTGTTTAATAGCTTCTTCTATTTCTATGTTTATTATAACTTATCAGGTTACAATATGCAAGTATAATTTTTGGTTTTTATTAAAACATTTATCTTAATTTACTTTAGTCTAAACGACCATAAATTTCTTATTTGAGGTTCTAATGTTTCATAACTCCATAGTTTATTGCTTCTTTCCCTACTGTTAGGATCATTTATGATAAACTGTTTATTCTTTATTCCTACAATTGTAATTATATGTCCTGTTGTTGTAAAATCTCCTTTTTTCATACTGCAAATAATGGGATGGTTTTGTTCTAATTCATTTATTATCGAAGCCTTTGATAATGGTATTTCTGTTCCTATAATTCCATATTTACTGGCTCCTTCAGTAAAGAGACTCCAGCTTGTACCACCAGTATAATAACCTTTTTGATATGAATATGTTGCAATATCGTAGGGAGTAATATCATTTCTACCAGTAAGACCTGCGAATTATCATAGCAAGAGATGTTGGTCCACAGCCATTTATTGCAATAACATCGTCACCATACATTCCATATCCCCATCTAGTATCATATTGAAGTAGTAATGGATATTTACCTTTGGTAACTTTACCTATATCATTAGAAAATACTTGTCCTTTATAATCTAAATAATTTAATACATAGTCAGTCATATCAAGATTTCTAGAAAGCATTTCTAATAATATTTTAGGATAACTATCTTTATTTTTCATAATCTTTGCAATATCTGGATTTTCATTTGCTAAAGTCTCTAAATAATTAATACTATCTATATTTTTTATTATTTATAGTCTCTTCTGCGCTCTTATATTGGTGATTAAATTTATAATTATAATATTCAGTTCTTATAAAAATAATGAATACTAAAATAATAACAAATATTAATATCTTTCTTTTTTAGTTTTTTTTTCTTTGTTTTCTTTTTTCATAAATTATTACCTCAATTCTTATTAAAAAACAATCATTGTAAGCTGATAAATACATTATACCAGTTTTTTAATGATTGTTTTTTAAGTTTTTCTTATAATTATATTAATTTTTTTCTTAATTACATTAACTTACTCTATAATGACCTATAATATCATTTCTATTTTCTAATATATCTTCTTCATAATGTAATTGATATGGATTAGCATGATGGATAATAAATGGTATTCCTTTACTATTTCTTTTTATCTGATACAATACCAATATGTTTTTTAAATATAATTATATCTCCTCCTTGCCAAGAAGAAATATCATTAATATCAGTAGTTAATTTAATACTATTTCTTTCAAAATATACTTTTAAGTTTCTTACTCTTCTAAAATCTATATTTTTTATCTATAGTTTCAATATTATAATCTTCTTTATTATTTATAATATCATTATTTACTAGCTCTCTTAAATCATAACCTGCATCTTTTTAGCCCAAAGGCTACTATATCAGAACATACTCCATATTCATCATTAGGATAACCTGTACTATATAATATTTACTTTTGTATTTTGGTTTTGTCTTTATATATTCTCTAACGCTATTTAAGATATCTGTTTGATCATCTATACCATCATTATCTTTATCTATACTACTAATATAAGTATTAATATTAAAATCACTATTACTATACTTTCTATGTGGTATTATATTAAGTATATATAATAAATATATTAGTCCTATTACTAGTACTAGTGTTACCACTATCATTATTACTTTTTATTTTTTTCATAACCATCTACTCTAAAGCAAGACTAATTAATTTATCTAATAACTCACTATAAGATAATCCTATACTTTCCCATAACTTAGGATACATACTTATCGTAGTAAATCCAGGCATAGTATTTATTTCATTTAATATTATTCTATTGGTATCTTTTTCTAAGAAGAAATCTACTCTAGATAGTCCAGAGCAGTCAAGAGACTTATAGGCTTTAATTGCAGTTTTTCTTATTTTATCACTAATATCTTTATCTATATCGTCTGGTATTATTGTTTTAGAATTGTCTACATATTTGGCACTATAACTATAAAATTCTCCTTTAGGTAGTATTTCACCAAGAGGTGAAGTTTCTACTTCATTATTTCCTAATACAGCACACTCTATTTCTCTACCGATAATATTTTCTTCAATTAATATTTTGTTATCAAAGCCTGAAGCATATTCAATATATTTTATTACTTCTTCTCTAGTATGAGCTTTATTTATTCCAACTGAGGATCCACTTCTTGATGGTTTTATAAAGACTGGTAGTGATAATTCAGTTTCTACAAGTAATGCAATATCTTGGAGTGATAATTCTTTTTTCATTAAATTTATTATCTATATAGATATATTTATCTCTTACTTTTTGATATAAATGTACTTAGCATTTTCTATTCCTACCTTATCAAATATCATTTTTTTGCATATACTTTATCCATACCTAAAGAACTTGCTAATACTCTGCAGCCTACATAAGGTACTCCAAGTAACTCAAATAGTCCCTCCTGAATAGTACCATCTTCACCATATAAACCATGTAAAACTGGAAAGACAACATCTAAGCTTCTTAAGTAATTAAAGACATTATCTATTTTATTATCTTCTTTATACCATTCACCTTTTTTTTATCAATATATATTTTATATATATCGTATTTATCTTTATCTAAATTATCTATTACGCTTTTTGCAGAATTAATAGATACTTCATGTTCAGTGGATAAACCGCCATATATTACACCTAATTTTATTTTTTTTCATCTAATCACCTAATTAATTATATATTTTGATATTTATTTATATCACTAATTATATCTTTTAATGTACTTATATTTATTGTTTGCCTAGCATCAGAAAGACTCTTTTCTGGTCTTATATGAGCCTCAACCATTATACCATCGGCACCTGCAACTACTGAAGCTATAGATAATGGTCTTATCATGTATCTTGTTCCAGTAGCATGAGATGGATCGACAATGATTGGATAACTCGTATTTTTCTTTATATAAGGAACTGCCGCTATATCAAGAATGTTTCTAGTAGTCGGATCAAATCCTCTTATTCCTCTTTCACAAAGAATTATATTATTATTACCTTCATTCTTTATATATTCAGCCGCTAAAAGCCATTCATTATATGTTGCGGATAATCCTCTTTTTAGAATAACGGAGTCTTTAATTTACCTACTTCTTTTAATAGTTCATAGTTATACATATTTCTAGTCCCTATTTGAATTATATCTAGTTTATTACCATACTTTTTTACTTGTTCTATACTAGTTAACTCAGTAACTACTGGAATATTATATTTCTTACCAATATCAATTAATATTTCTACGCCTTCTTCTCTTAATCCTTGAAAGGCATAAGGACTTGTCCTTCCTTTAAATGTACCCGCGCGAAGTATATCTACATTTAATTCTTTTTAATTTTTTAGTAATATTATCTAACTCTTCATAAGTACCAAAAGAACAAGGACCTGCAATCACAACTTTTTTATCTTTAAAATAACTTCATTATATTCATAATTAAACCTCACTAAAAATATATATTATTTTCTATCTCATATTCAAGAGTAGTCTCTCTTCCATGACCAGGATATATTAACATATCTAACGGATAATTTTTTATCTTATTAAGACTTTCTTTCATAATTTTATAGTCTCCAGTAGGTAAATCACATCTTCCTATACTTTCATAAAAGATAAAATCACCAAAAAGAGAATATTTTCTTTCTTAAAGTAAAAACTTATACTATCACTAGAATGACCTGGATTAAATATAATATTAAAATTAAATTTATCTATTTTATATTCTTTTTCTTCAGTATTACTTCGGTCATAAATTATATTTTTATCAAAATAAGATAAAGCTCCTATATGATCAAAATGTCTATGAGTAATTAATACTCCAAGTACTTTTCTATTATTTATTACTTTATTTATTTTATCTATATTATCACCTGGATCTATTACCAATACTTTATCTTCTATTCCAAGTATATAAACAGTTTTCTTCTAAAGAACCAGTAATAACTCTATCTATCTGCATATTTTACCTCACTTATCTATATTAATTGTATCATAAATTTTATTATAATAAAAAAGAATAAATACTTGTCTTTACATAGGTATTTATTCATGGCTTATATATAATAGTTTTTCTTTTTTAGACTACAGGCTAAAAAAGAACACTCTAAGACCTTAGGCTTAGAGTGAACATATATTAAATATTAATTAATTTCTGATCTCTTACTTAAAGCATCTCTTGCAGCTTCTTGTTCAGAAGCCTTCTTACTACCTGCGGTTCCCTTTCCCATAACAATACCATCTATCTTAACAATAGAAGTAAAAGTCTTGTTATGCGAAGGGCCATCTTCATCTATCACTTCATAAGTAACAGACTTCTTAACAGTTTGAACTAACTCCTGAAGAGTAGATTTGTAGTCATGTAAGAAGTTCTCTCCCCTATCAATATATTTAACAATGATATCAAGAACAAACTTTTTTAACGAAGTCAAAACCATGATCTAAGTAAACAGCCGCTACAAAAGCTTCAAAAACATCCGCAAGTATTGTTTGATTTACTTCTTCACCAGAACCAACTTTAATATCTTCATCTAAACCCATCTCTTTAGCATAAGTAGCACAGGCTTCTTCACAAACATAGGATGCTCTCATCTTAGTCATTAATCCCTCTTCATACTTTCTTTCTTTATATAAATATTCACTTATGATTATTTCTAATACGGCATCTCCTAGAAACTCTAATCTTTCATAATCTGGATAACTAGGATTTTCATTAGTATAAGAAGAATGCGTAACTGCTGTTATATATAAATTCATATCCGTAGGATTAACATCAATATTATTAAATACTTTCATTATTTTACCTCCTTAGTGGCTTCAAAATAATTTATTTTGATTCCTTTACTAGTAAACTTATCTTCATATTCAGTAGTAATAATATTATCTTTATAACTATGTAAATCATTACTTATATCATTTATATTATATCCATATTCTTTTAATGATTCTACTGAATAATTAAATAAATCTATATTATCAGTCTTCATTATAATTTTATTATTACCTCTAAATATTTTACTATATCTCTCTAAGAATCTAGGACTAGTAAGTCTTCTTCTTAGTATGTCTTTCTTTTGGCCATGGATCGGAAAAGTTTAAGTATATTAAATCTATTTCTTTATCAAATACTTCTTCGATTAGTCTAGCATCCATTCTTATTAGATATAAATTATTAAGTTCTAATTCATTAGTTTTTTCTACTGCTCTTAAGATAACGGAATCATACATCTCTATTCCTATATAGTTGATATCTGGGTTAGTAAGAGCATTCTTTATAATGAAGTTTCCTTTACCCATACCTATTTCTATATAGATAGGATTATTATTTTTAAATAATTCATGCCATTTGCCTTTATATTCATTAGGATTATTTGTAAAGTATTTTCCTAATAGTATTTTTTTTCACTTGCACCTTTTATATATTTTTTAATCTCATAACTCACCACAAATAGTATTATAGCACATTTATTGCTATTTGCATATAATAAAGTAAAGGAATGTGATGATATGGATAATAGAGACATGATGCAGTATGGTTATTTTCAGAATATGCCAGGCAATATGATGTATGGTAATTTTGGTTATCAAGGGCCTCCAGGTAGTTTAATGAATGGAATGCCATACGCTACTCAGGGAATGAATTATGGTTCTAGTAATTTACAAAATAATACGATTGGTTATGATAATGGTAACAATACTTTATATGAAATTAATAATAGACTAAATAGTTTAGAATCAAGAGTTAAGGTTTTAGAGCAGAGACTAGCTAATAATAATTCTTATCAGGATGATGGTTCTATGTATATGTTATAAAAAGAGAGCTTAAATGTACATTCGCTCTCTTTTATTATTTTTCTTTTTATCTTTTAGGATAATATTTCTCTACTAGGCATACTTTCTTTTTTTCCTTTAGGCTCTCTTTTAGGATCAATAATTCTTTGATTGGTAGAGCCTCTAAAAACACAATCATAACTTTTCTTATCAAGGATGAATGGTCCATCCACGAGAACATCTATTTGTTTTAGCAGTTCTATTATTTTAGGATTTGCTTCTCCTAATTTAAGTAAGTTTTCATATGTGAATCCTGTATAACACCAGATATTTTTTTTTAGATTTTATGTATTTTGCAAGTTCAAGGCAGGCATCTACTTGATACATAGGATCTCCTCCGGAGAGAGTTATTCCATCTTGACCTTCAAGACTATCTATTTGGGCTTTAACCTCTTCAATGTCTAAGAGAATACCATCATCAAATGAATGTGTACTAGGATTATGGCATCCTAAACACTTGTGTCCGCAGCCTTGAGTCCAAAGAACTGCTCGTACGCCTTCTCCATCTACAATGCTATCAGCCTGTAATATTGGAGATGCTAACCTTATTTCCATTATTTTTTCATTAACCCTTCAGTTGAGTGCTTTACTCTATCTCTTTCTTCGGCTCTTTTTACCATTATTAAATCTGTCTACAGTACCTACTAGATATCCAGTAATTCTTCTAATTCTTTTCGAAGTTTACTCCTTCACCAACTAATTTTTCTTTTTGTTTCTTCTTTCATTTTAATTACCTCTTTCCTTAACAATTACAACTATTTTTTATAGTCATTTACTCTTTCTATTGGAACACCTTCGTATGCTTTTTTTCTACCACATTCAGGACAAACGTCTCCGATTACACCAACATAACCACATACTGGATCTCTATCTACTGGGTGGTTAATAGCGGCATATCCCATATCATTTTCATACATAGTTCTTACTATTCTTTCAAATGCTTCAAGATTATTAGTAGTATCACCATCTAACTCAATATAACTAATATGTCCTGCATTTGTATATTTGTGATATGGGCCTTCTTTCTTGATCTTATTTACTATTGATATATTATAATATACTGGTACATGGAATGAATTTGTATAGTATTTTCTCTATCAGTAACACCTTTAATCTTACCATATACAGCTTTATCTATATTAATAAATCTACCAGATAAACCTTCTGCTGGAGTAGCAAGCAAAGTAAAGTTTAACTTATATTCTTTACAATAATCATCGCATCTTTTTCTCATAAATTCAATAATCTCAAGTCCTAATTTTTGAGCCTCTTCACTTTCACCATGATGTTTACCAATTAAAGCTTTAAGACATTCAGCAAGTCCTATAAAGCCAATTGATAAAGTACCATGTTTAAGTATCTTTCTTAATCTATCATTAGGTTTTAGTTTATCAGAATCTATCCATACACCTTGTCCTAATAAGAATGGAAAGTTATATAATCTCTTATTACATTGTATTTCAAATCTTTCTAATAACTGATCTTTAACTAAATCCATTAATTCTCCTAATTCTTCATAAAAACCTTTCATATCAGTTTTATCATTTCTTACAATACCATGTTTAATACCCAATCTTGGTAAGTTAATTGAATGTGAAAGATAGATTACCTCTACCAGGAGTAATTGCTTTATCTTCATCCACTACATTTGCCATAACTCTTGTTCTGCATCCCATATAAGCAACTTCAGTGTTATAATCGCCCTTATAATAAGGCTTATTAAATGATGAATCCATAAATGAGAAGTTAGGGAATAACCTTTTGCGGATACTTTTATAGCTAGTTTAAATAAATCATAGTTAGGATCTGTAACTTCATAGTTAGTTCCTTTTCTTAATTTGAATATTGATATTGGGAATATTGGAGTTTCGTTTCTTCCTAAACCAGCATCAGTTGCAAGTAAGAAATTCTTAATAACCATTCTACCTTCAGGAGAAGTATCAGTACCAAAATTTACGCTTGAAAATGGTACTTGAGCACCCGCTCTTGAATGCATTGTGTTTAGATTATGTACAAATGCTTCCATTGCTTGATATGTTTGTCTATTTGTTTTTTTATAAGCAGTTTCATATCCTTTTTCAAATATTTTCTTTACTTCAGTACTATCTTTATATATTCCTTCAAATACCTTAGTATCCACATCAATACTTGTTAGTTTATCTATTTTTTTTTCAACCCTATCCATATTTATAAAACTAATAAAATCACTAAAATCCAGCAACTCATATACAGCCTGTTTATATTGTTTCTTAAACGTTTTTAATACACCAGGCGCCATATAATAGTCAAATGCTGGTATAGATTGTCCTCCGTGTTGATCATTTTGATTAGATTGGATAGCTATTGCTGCTAGTGCTGAATAACTCATAATGTCTTTAGGTTCTCTCAAGATGTCCATGTCCAGTAGAAAAACCACCTTTAAATAACTTGCTTAGATCTATTTGTGTGCAAGTAGTAGTACCCATAGCTTCAAAGTCCATATCATGAATATGAATATCACCATTGCTATGAGCCTCAGCATATTTTTTTTTCATTAAGTATGCTTCAGTAAATGCTCTAGATATTGTACTACCAAATTGAAGCATTGTTCCCATTGCAGTATTACCATCTATGTTAGCATTTTCTTCTTTTTGAATCCTCTTCGGCAGCGCTCTTAAGACCTAACCCTTCAATACTTTTTTTGAAGTTTAGCCATGTTTTTATCATCTCTAAATGCTATTCTTGCATTAGCCCTTCTTTGCCTGTATTCTGAAAAAGCTCTCATATACATCTTGATAATCATACTTCTTAAGATTTTCTTCAATTAAATCTTGTATTTCCTCTATTTTTATTTTACCTAATGGTAAATAATCTTTAGCTATCTTTTTAATTACTGCTTGATATACTTTTTGAATATCTTTAGTATTATATTTTTTTTTCATTTTCTTCAGAATCTAATAATACACTATCAAAGCCTTTTTTAATAGCCATAGCAACTTTAGTACCATCAAATTCTACCTTTTTTCCATTTCTTTTTACGACTTCTATCGTCTCTAATTTTTCTTCTGTTTCAACCATTGTTTTACTTCCTTTCTCTACTTTACAAGTTAATTATATATTAGGCGGTTTTACTTGTCAATAGTTTTTTGTTTGCTTTTTAATTTTTTTACATTTTTTATTTTTTTAATTTTCTCATTTGTTAGATTTTCCTATTTTTTTATTTTTTTAAAATATCTTTGTGTTGTATATTATACTCAATTTTTCTTTATTTTATAAGGGTTTGTGCTTCAATTGTTAATTTACCATCTGTAACTTATTTTTTGTAATTTTCTTATTTTTGCTGATTTCATCTGTTTCTTATTTTTTGTTGTTTTTATTTTTTTGTGTTTTTTTATAACATCTAAGTGTTCGCTTTTTTTTTATAGCAAATATATATAGTAAAAAGAATTTATATAATTTTTGTTTTTAGATAATATATTTTTAACTATACTTAAAAAAGACTAACCAATTGGTTAGTCCTATATACATATTTGGTGCTTGTGGTGGGACTCGGACCCACATGGCTTTTATACCGCTGGATTTTTGAGTCCAGTGCGTCTAACCAATTCCGCCACACAAGCATTACTACTAAATTATATAATAAATTTAGTAGAATGTAAATATTTATTTGTTCTTTTTTTATAAACATTGCATCACCGAATGAGAAAAATCTATATTTTTTTCTTCTACAGCATGCTCATAAGCATTCATAATATTTTCTTTACTTGCAAGTGCTGACACTAACATAATTAATGTTGATTTTGGTAAATGAAAGTTTGTTATTAATGAATCTATTCCTTTGAATTCGTAGCCAGGATAAATAAATATATCAGTCCAGCCATTACATTCTTTAAATGTGTTATATTTACTCATTATAGTTTCTAATGTTCTAGTGGTTGTTGTTCCTACTGCCACTATACATCTATTTTCTTCTTTAGCTTTATTTAATATATCTGCTGCCACTTTATTCATACTATAAAACTCACTATGCATTTTATGTTTAGTTACATCTTCAACGTTTACTGGTCTAAACGTTCCTAATCCTACGTGTAATGTTATATAACAAACTGTTACTCCTATATCTTCTATTTGTTTTAATAATTCTTTAGTAAAGTGAAGTCCAGCAGTAGGAGCAGCAGCGCTGCCTATATTTTTTTGGCATACACTGTTTGATATCTTGATTGATCATCTAACTTAGTCTTTTATATATGGTGGAAGTGGCATAGTGCCTAGTTTATCTAATATTTCATAAAATATTCCATCATAAATAAATTCAAAGTTTCTAATTCCTTCATCATTTACACCTGTACATTTTGCTTTTTAATAGACCATTTCCAAAAGATACAATTGTATCTTTTATGTATTCTCTTCGCAGGTTTTACTAAACATTCCCAATTATTACCATCAATATTTTTAAGTAGTAGTACTTCGATAATCGCACCAGTATCCTCTTTTTTCTCCTATTAATCTAGCAGGCATTACTTTGGTATCATTTAGTACAAGTACATCACCTTTATGTAAATAATCTACTATATTATAAAATTTTTTATCTTCTAATTTACCAGTATCTCTGTCCATCACAAGTAGTCTTGATTCCTCTCTATGTTCAAGTGGTACTTGTGCTATTAGTTCTTCTGGTAAATAATAATCAAAATCATCAGTCTTCATTGTATTCCTTCTTTCTCAAATATTATATAACAAATCAAGAAAAAAAGAAAGAACAAACATTTAATTTGTTCTCATAATTACTGAATAGTAACTGTACCTGTGGCATAAATAATATTATAATTATCAGTAACATCATTACTACTTGAATCCTTTATTCTAGCTGCACTAGCATTAATAGTTCCAGTACCGACGTTATAGTTCCGTGTAGATAAATGTACATGACTAATAGAATGACCTGAGACTAATCCGCTAGCAGTTACTTTTGAGATATCACTAACTACATTTCCACCATGTGCGATAGTTTGAGCAATTGGGGTAATAGTTACATCTTTTTAGCTATATTACAAGTAATGGACTTAGCTACTTTTTTTGTACCATCAGGCCATTTGTAGTCACTCTTTAATTCTGCAATTACAACATAATTTCCTGCAGTAGTTCCTGTATTATTTGTTAATGTATAGTTAGCATGAGTAGTTATCAATGTACGACTACTGCCATTATAAGTAAGAGTATTGCAAGTAGGAACACTAACACTAGTATAACTACACGCAGAAGTACTACTAGTACTTCTAGTATTATTTTTCTTATTACCAGTAGATAATTCTACTTTCATCGTAGCACTAAAGTTTTTATTTAAAAGTGTTTCTTGATTATAACTACCACTATTTGCGTTACAAGTACTAAGATCTCCTGTACAACTTTCTGCTAAATAAATAAGTAATGTATATTTATCTTCATTAGTAGTTAATCTTTCCTGTGTATTTGTTAAAACTAATCTATTATTTTTCATGGAATCAAACTTTGGAGAAAAACTACCACTACTAAGTAAAAGCTTCTTCTTTATATAATTTCCATTTAAAATATTCACTTTTAAGTTCACAATCCATACTTATATATTATTAAGAGATATATCCATTATTGTATTATTAGGGTTGGTTGATGTGCCAGATAATTTAAAATCTATTTTTAATATACTTTCATCGGTACTATCAGGAGTTATTTCTGTTTTATCGTCATTTATTGGTAATAACTTACCAGTACTAGTAATTGTAGCACTACTACCATTAAGATAAGTTATATTAGCTCCCAGTGTGGCGGTACCAATATTTATGCCTATTGGATTAAAGGTATCAATATTTATTGCAAAAAGTAATTCCAACAGCGCCAAGAGCTATTACAACTGTCATCGCTATAATAAACTTTAAATTACTCTTTATTAAATTTTTATATTTCATAACGTCACCTATTTTCAATATAATTATATAATAAATAGTAAATTTAATCAATAATAAAATCAATATTTATTGTAAAAGAAAGAAGCCTATTTGGCTTCTACAATTAATTTTAATGCTGTACGTTCTTCCCCCATCTATTGATATATCAATAAATGCTGGTGTTACAAACTAAGTTTTTACCTGATGGAGCAACAAAGCCTCTTGCTATTGCTACTCCTTTAATTGCCTGATTAAGAGCACCGGCCCCTATTGCTTGTACTTCTACTATTCCCTTTTCTCTAAATACATTAGCAAGAGCTCCTGCTACTGAATTGGGATTTGACTTAGATGAAACTTTAATTGTTTCCATATTTATTTTATCATTCCTTTCTTCTACACTAAAATATATGTATTAAGAAAAAATAATAACAAAATAGTGGTTATACTTTACCACTGTTTTTCTTTCTATATAAAAAAAAATATGTAACAATTGTTAATATAGCAAACACTACAAAGCCTATTATTTGAAAGGTACTAAATGTCTTTGCTTTTAGTAGGTTCTTCATATTTAACAGTTTTTGAAACTGTTAACATTATATCAACATTATTTGAATTATCTATTGTCCATGTGTATTTATTACCATTTACTTTTTTTTTTAGCATTATTATTTAGTACTTCATAATTACTAATTACATTGATATCAATTTTATTAGAATATAAACAATAAAATCCACCACTTAGTTTAATATTATAATATTCATCAGTTTCATCAATATAATGGTTTTCAAAGCACTCATTAATTACTCTAGCCTTATCAATATTATTTTTATAAGTATATGTATAATTATAATTTATTCCATCATCAGTTTCTGTTATATCCTTATTATATAAACTATCGCCACTAACTAAAGCAGGTACATCCTTTTTTAATAAGTGTATAAAACAAGTTTAAGCCAGTATCACCATCTTCAAGTTCATATTCATTCTTATCTACACTACCACTTATACTCTCACTAACTGAATTATTATCAATAGTCAAATTATAATTTATAGTACACCCAGTCAATAACATTAATAAAGCAGTTAAAATGAAACATTTTTTTTTTATTGATGTTTTAAATAACATAAATTTGCCTCCTTTTTATTTCTATTTATACCAAGAGCCATATGCTGTTATATATTCAGTATCAATAGGGTATTCTTTATTTGATACTTTATTTCCGCTATTACCTTCAGTAGTATAAACTTTACCATCTCTAACTGCTCTTACTATTCCAACATGATCAGAACATTGTGTACTACCATTCCATTTACCATAGATTTTTCTACAATGACAGCCAGCCATACCAGGAGCCCATTGAAACCAAACAACATCGCCCTTTTTAGGAGTATAATTTCCACCATATGCTTTTTTGATTTATTAAAGCTTACGCCCTCCTTGCCATTTCTAAATGCCGGCCATAACCCACTAGCAGCTCCATCATCAATAGAGCCAAAAGTTCTTAAATAACTATAAATCGAATTTCCATCATCCATTTTTGTGTTTTTTTAATACCCATGTGGTAAAATAAGCACACCAAGCTTCACCAGAGCCACCACCATATTTTGTTCCATCTGTTTTGTCAAGTTCACTAAGAGCTACATTAATCATTTTATCAGCAGTAGTACCACCAGAAGTACTTGAAGACCCTCCCCTCCACTATTTCCATTATTTTGTTTTTGGCTAGCCTTTTCAGCAGCCTCTTCAGTCTCTAATAACTTATCATATTTTTCAATGTTATCCGTACCAGCACTAATTTTTTTAACTGTATTAATACACAAAGTATAATCACCGCCAAGCTTAATGCCAGCATCGCCAAGTATACCCATAACAACACTAACTAACCATGGAGTGGCAAAAATAAATACAGCATACATAATCCTTTTTCCTACAAGTTTCATACTTTTTTACTTGTTCATCTTCTTTATTAATAACTACAGCCTTAGTAAAATCAATCATTAGCATTATAATTAAACCTATTGGTATAACAACTGCTAGTATTTCCCAAAATAAATAGCCAAAATATAATACTCTAAGGAACGTTGGATGTTTACAAGCATCTAGTAAAATATACATAATATCACCCTAATCTAAGTATACCTTATTATTTTCTTTTTTCAATCAAAAAAAAGAGAAACTTTCTTAATGTTTCTCTATGTGTATTAGTCCATCATATACTTCTTCTAAAGCTCTACCTATATTCTTTTTTACTCTTATATTCTTTGATAGGCTTTTTGATAATATCCTGTTCTAGTCATTTGTTTAGCCCTATCAGAAACAATATACACAAGAGCATACTTAGAATCTACTATATTTAATATTTTATCAATAGATGGATAAATCACACTATCACTCTCCCTCTCTATTAATAGAATACACTACTAAATAAATAATTACAATACTATTTACATAAATTTGACAAACTAATTTTGTTCATAATAAAAAGAGACTCTAATTAGAAGTCTCTATCTCTTAAAAAAAATGGTGGAATATCTAAATCATTGTCCATATCACCAGTTGCTTCTCTATAAAGATCTTCTCTTCTAGTAGAGTCAAAACTATGATATAGTGGTTCACTTTGATTTTCAAATCCTGTTGCAATAACAGTAACTATTACTTCATCATTTAAGTTTTCATTTATTACTGCTCCTGAAGATAGTATTTATATCTGTATTAGCAGCAGTTCTAATTACTTCAGCAGCGTCTTCTACTTCGAATAAAGTAAGTGAAGCACCTCCAGTAACATTGATTATAGCATCTGTAGCACCATTTATTGAAGTTTCTAGTAATGGCGATGATACAGCTTGTTTAGCGGCCTCTACAGCTCTATTTTCACCTGAGCCTACGCCAATACCAATTAATGCATTTCCTCTATCTTTCATAACGGCTTTAACATCTGCAAAGTCTAGGTTAACTAGTCCTGATACAGCAATTAAATCTGATATTGATTGTACACCTCTATGTAGTACATTATCTACTTCTCTAAATGCTTCAAGCATTGGAGTAGATTTATCGATTAATTCTCTTAGTCTATCATTAGGTATTACGATTAAGGTATCGACATGTTTTTTTAATTCATCAAGTCCAGATATAGCTTGACTCATTCTCTTCTTTCCTTCAAAACTAAATGGTTTAGTAACTATACCTACAGTTAACGCTCCTAAATCTTGTGATATTTCTGCGATAACAGGGGCAGCACCAGTACCAGTTCCACCTCCCATACCACAAGTTATGAACACCATATCAGCACCTTTAATTGCTTCTTCTATTTCTGCTTTAGACTCAAGAGCAGCTTCTCTACCTATTTCTGGATTAGCACCAGCTCCTAGTCCATCAGTTAATTCTCTACCTATTTGTAATTTTATTGGAGCTAAAGAATTATTTAATACTTGAAGATCAGTATTTGCTACAATAAATTCAACGCCTTTAAGACCTGATTCTATCATTCTGTTTACAGCGTTACAACCGCCCCCACCTACTCCAATTACTTTTATTTTTGCTAACTGATCCATTTCTAAACCAAACATATTATTCATTTCTAATCCTCCTTAGTTCCAATAAAGTTTCCAAATATTTTGGTGATCTTCGTTCTGTCCTTTTTATTCTTATTATTTGGATTGATAAGAAGTTCTTCATCCTCTCTATCTACCATTGAGTACTCTTTCCCCCTAGTTTCCATCTTATCGGCAAAATATTTTATCATGCCTACTGCTGTAGTATATTTATTATTTCTTACTCCAAGAGTATCTTCTGTATATATTATAACATCTTTTCCATAAAATTTCATAGACTAAATTTTTAAATGCCCTTATTTCGGTTAATCCTCCAGTTATTACTATATATAAGAAATATTTTGTTTTGTCAATAGTAATATTTGTTTACGAGCGAGATTTAATATTTCTACTATTCTATCCATTACTATTTCAGTAACTTCTATTTGATTTAATTTAATTTCTTCACCAGCAGTATTTTTTACCTCATATATATCATTTAATGCTATAAATCTTTTATGACTAGAGGCAAATTTTTCTTTAATTACTCTGGCATCAAAGATATTTATATTAAACATATAAGCTAAATCTTTATCAATATTAGTTCCACCTAATTGTATAGTTTCAGTATTCATGATGCATCCTTTATTATATACTGGATACATTAGTGGTTTCATGACCTATATTAATTATAGCTCCAACTTTTTTTTATCTAAAACATTATTTCTTACTTCATAGTAGTCTCCAACGCCTGATATTGTAATATCTGCGACTTCTAGCCCAGCACCTTCCATAATAGATAGTACTGAGTAGATATTCTTTTTTTGGAGCAGTAATCATTATTCCTTTAACTTCTAGAACTTTTCCAGTCTTGCCACATGGCTTTGTTTCTGGCTTTCCATCTATTAAAAAGACTAATGGTATTACTGTTATTAATTCGTAGTCTTGAGCTATTTTAGAATATACTGATTCTTTTATTACTTTTTATTTATATCTTCAGTAGTAATAAGTTCATCTTCGTCTATTATATTAGTACTTCCTGTTACAAACATAAACTTTGCATTGTAATCGGGAACTCCTACAACTACTTGTTTTTTATATTAATACCTAAATAATTGTTAACTACTTTAATTCCATCTTTGATAGCATTAATAGCTAAATTAGGATCGACAATTAAACCTTTTCTTATTCCTTTTGCTTTTTTTTCTTCGTGAGCATATAATATATTTATCTTTTTCTTTAAAATATTCTCCCACGACAAACTTAATTGTATCGGATCCAATATCTATTGAAGTATATATTTTTTTTTCATGATATCGACTCTCCCTAAAATGATACAATTTAATTATAACAAAAAAAAGAAAGAATTGTATATATTTTCTTTTCTTTTTGTTTATTTTTTTATTTATTTCCTCTTAAGTCTTGGTCTTAAGAGGCATAACATAGCCTAAGGTCTACGTTATGATAGTTTTTTTTAGTTCATTTTTGTTTTTGGATGTTTGTTTCTATTGAAACCCTTTGTACTAGGCTTACGGCAATCATTAAACATATTGTATATGATCCTCCATAAGATAGGAATGGAAGTGGTACTCCAGTTAATGGTATTACTCCGGTTACTCCGAGTAAATTTATCATTATATGAAGAAGTAAATAAACAAATACGCCATAACATATTAGACTGTTTTTTAGATTATTTGCTCTTCTGGCTATTTGAATTATTCTAAATAATACAAACATATATATTAAAATGATAATAACACCTACGATTAAGCCCCATTCTTCTACGATAATAGGAAATATAAAGTCAGTATAAGATTCTGGTAAATATAAATACTTTTGAGTAGATCCTCCTAGCCCCTGACCTTTTATACCGCCATTTTTAAAGGCTATAAAACTATTACATAACTGATAACCAGTTTTTTCTTGATATCTATCGCAAGGATTAAAATAGTTAAATCTATCTAATTGATACGACTGAAGAAATTTACCTCCAGCGACTATTAGCACTAGAACTACGAGAAGAATACCTCCAATAAAGATTTTGTTGAAGATACTTCTGCTTTTCTTTTCCATAGGAGTAGCATAGAATATAGCAAGAGCTATTAATCCTATTATAACAGCAGTTCCCATATCTGGTTGTAGGGCTACTAATACCGCTATTATTACAATAAATATCATTGGTTTAATTATATTCCACTGATTATCTAGTTTATCTTTATTTTTGGAATAATAAACTGCTAAATATATTATTATTATTATTTTAGCAAACTCAGAAGGCTGAATAGCAAAAGGACCTATCTTGTACCAACTGACTGCTTGGTTGGCAACATGTCCATAGAATATTAATCCAATTAAAGCCAGTATTATTGTACCAAGTAATACTTTATCTATTTTTTTATAATTTTTAGTAGGAAAGATAATTACAAAAAAGAGAAGCAATTAATCCCACTCCTAAAAATATAGCTTGTCTAAAAAAAGTAATGATATGGGCTATAATTATAACGCATGTATGATTCCATTGAAGAAGCACTAAGTATCATTATAAGACCAAAAATAAAAAAAGATAATTGTTACTATTAATAATGGTTTATCTAATTTTGATAATATTTTCTTCATATCATCACATCCCTATTATTATAATAGCATATTTTTATCTTTTTTTAAATCTATTTTTTATCAGTTTACATATTTTATCTATATCTTTTATTTTTTTAATATTACTAAAGAAGTATTATTTATATCTATTTTCTTTAGTAATTCTAAGAATTCTTCCATATTTAAACTATCAATTATTTCAATAGGATTATCTTCAAGATGTTTATTGTAAATAATATTATCGATAATGATATCTCCTACTGCTTCAGCATTTTCATAAGCAAATACTTCATTACTTATAAGTACTTTTTTTCTTTCTATTAAAGTCTTCTTCATTTATCTCTATATTATTTAATTTATCTTTTATTTTGTTAATGTAGTCATCATACTTATTAGTTTCATTCATAAGTGATATTAAAATATGGGTATCACAGTTAATTAAATTAACATAAGTAGTATTATTTATAATACCATCTTTCTTTAACGTCTCATCAAGCTCTGATGTTTCATCAAAGAGAATAGTAAATAAGATATATAAATATAAATGTAATTTTCTTCTGGTAATTTTAATATCTTTAATTGGTAATTTTATAGTATAGGCTATTTTAGGTATATTAGTTTTTCTACTTTAACTATTTCTTTTTTTCTTTTACTACTTTGTCTTCTTCAGTAAACTCTTTTTTATCTTGATACTACCCTCTTTAGAAAATTCTTTTTTTTTACTTTGATTTTCTTTAATAACATTCATTATTTCTTCTGAATCAAAGTTGCCAGTAATAACAATAAACATATTAGAAGGATGATAAAAAAGTATGGTAGCAAGTCTCTAAGTCTTCTTTTGTTATACTTCTTATATCTTTGGTAGTACCTATAATACTATCTTTATATGGATTAGTTTTTAGAGTATTCTTTTTCTTACTTTTTCTTCAAGAATACTCATTGGTCTATCGTCATACATATGAATTTCTTCGGATATTATATCTTTTTCATTTTCTACGGATTCATCGGTTAGGTAGATGTTTTGAACATAATCTAATAAATATTCTATATTTTCTTTTAGCGACTCTGTAGCATAGAATAAATATGTTGTATTTTTAAATGTTGTATAGGCATTGCAGACTGCTCCACTTCTAGCAAAAAATTCCATTGGTTGGGGATCTTCTTTTTCCGTAAAAACTTTATGTTCTAGAAAATGAGCTATACCTTTAGGAAAAGTAGTCATCTTATCACTATTTATTGGTACAAATTCATTGTATACTGAGCCATATTTAGTAGTAAAAGTAACATAATTAGAATGAATGGTATCTTTGGTATATAAATATACTTCTAGACCATTATCTAATTTTTCATAAAAAAAGATATCTTCTTCTACACCTTTAATTCTAATCTTCTTCATGTTCTTCCTCCTTATCTTCTAGAGTAAGAATGGTATGAAGACTAACTTTCTTACTTACTTTTTTATTATATCTTCTTTAGTAATTTTACTAAAATTATTTATTCTTTTCTTCCATATCATCTGAACCCACAAGTACTCTAGATAATGCTGTGTTTATTATACCCATCCGGAGTATCTGATGATGCTTTAATTGAGGATAAAATAGTATTTCTAGATGACTCTATTAATTCATCTGATACTTTACCATTATTTATATCTTTTAAACATCTTCTAATTAATTTAATAGCGGGTTCAATATTTTTTTCTTTTCTACTCCAGAGTTAATTAGAATAATATTATCATAAGCCTTTACACCTGAATTTATGTAGTAGCAATAGCCTTTATCTTCACGAACCTTACTAAAAAGTACTGAGCTAGAAGATCCTCCAAGTATCTCACTATATAACTTTATAGTATATTTTCTTTCAAAATCGGTTAAATTATTTAAACTACATAGTAGTACTAACTGAGACTGACTAACTTTCTCATGCTCATGATATTTTACTATTCTCTTTCTTGGAACTAGTTCTGGAATTATAAGATTTTTATGTTCTTTTTTTAAAAGTATTTACTTTAAAATATTCTTTTAAATATTTCTTTCATCTCACTAGAAGAGAAATCTCCTCAAGTACAAAGATATCTATTTGATCTTCACTTATTACTTTTTTATAATATTCATATAATTCTTTACCGCTTATATCATCTAAATCTTCTTTTTTTTACCATAAGGATTATATGAATATGGTTTATCCTTCATCTTTTCCATTAATTTCAACATAGAATATTTAATCTTATTATCCTTAAGACTATTTATTTCTTGATATAATCTATTTTTTTGTTTATCTATATTAACAAATCTACCTTCTTTTTACACAAGGATTGAAAATTAAACTTAGAAAAAAAAAAATAATAGATTCTTTATTCATATCTTCTTCCGTATATTTTTCATTTAGAAATTTAGTTTGAAAAGATAAATCACTAAATTTACCTATTCTAGATATACCTGAAGATATTTTTTATATCATATAGTCTTTCACTTTCTATAATTAGTTCTCTTTCGGTTTTATAATCATTATTAGAATCTAGTAATATCATTTTCAATAGGTTTCTTTTTAGTGATTTCATCTTCTTTTTATCTCACGATAAAAGTTAACATCTACTGATATTGTTTTAAATTTATTTGTTTTAATAAAATGTAGGTTGTATGCTCCCCATATTATGTGATTCAATATTCATAATTCACCTCTTCCCCTATATTATAACCTAGTTTTTATATTTTTAAACAAGTTTCTAAGGCTAAAGTTATTAAATTATCAAGACCCTGTTCTCTTTCTAAACTAGATAATTTATTACTTGATAAAAAAACTATCACTTACCATTAAGACAGTACTAGCTCTTTTACCAAGTAATTTAGCGTTAGTAAATAAAGCAAATGACTCCATTTCTACTCCTAGTACTGAGTACTTACTTACTTTTTCTTTAAAATCATTATTTTGTTCATAAAATACATCTGAAGAATAAATATTTCCTTTATTTACTTTTTTATATTTAATGTCGCCGCTGTACTTTCTATGGCACTATTTAATTCAATACTGCCATTAATATTAATATTTGGATAATTACATAAAAAATTTACCATAATTAGAATTAGTAACTGAGTTTGTTACTAATACTATATCTTTTAAATTTAAATTGGTATATGCACCCATAGTACCAATTCTAATTATATTATTTACATCATATTCTTTAAATAATTCATAAGGGTATATTCCCATACTAGGATTACCCATTCCTGAAGGAAATACTGTTATTTTTTTACTTTTATAGTATCCTGTATAGCCAGTCATTCCTCTAACATTATTAATAAGTTTAGCATTGGCTAAGAATTTTCTGGCTATATATTCACATCTTTTTGGATCGCCAGGCATTAATACAGTTTCTGCAATATCATCTTTATTACTTTCAATATGTACGCTCATATTAATCTCCTATTTTTCAATACTTATGCTATATGCTTTAATACTATCTAAATTTAAAGTATCATTTAGAGTAAACTCTACTTTAAATTCTTTATTCTCTTCTAATTTATTAGTATCATTAAATTCATACTTTTCTTCAGTTAACTTAGTATCATTATCTCCATATAAAGTTACTACAATAGACATATTTTTACTTTCACTAGTGGTAGTAACATTTCCAGTAAATGTAATTAAAGTATCAGCATTAGTTATCTTAATGTTGTTTATAGTTTCAGTATCTAATTTTAATTCATAATTAGTTTTAGATAATTCAGTCTTAGTAACTTCAGTATAAGTATCAATATTTTCTATATCAATACTTTTTAGCAGTATTAACATATACAAGTATATTATTATCTGAAGTAACATATCTTATACCATTAATAGGATTATTCTCATCTACTTTACTTAGGGTACTTCTGCATGCATCTTCAGTATTTTTATAATATACGCATATTATATTAGCCACTTCTTTGTAAATATCTTCAGTAACTAATCTATTATCTTCATTCATAGTAAATTCTAATTCAGTACCCATAGTATTAACATTTAAATTAACTATCTTATCATCTTTTTTATAGTCAATTACTAACGAAGTACCATTTACTTTAGAACTAAATGTAACATTATCATTTAAATATCTATTTGCTAAAGTACTATTATTTAAACTATTAGATATATCATTTAATGTAATATTATTATTAGGCTTCTCTACAGGAGTAGTAGTATCTTCTCTCTTAATAAACTTTAAATACAAAATAAGTAGTATTGCCCCAATTAAAAACACTAATAATATATAAGCAAGTATAGTATCCAATTTTTTCTCTTTTTCTAATTTTCTCATTCATTATCATTTCTTGTTCATTCATTTTAATTACCTCTTTTCTTTCTTTTTACTATTCTATTACTATTTGATATGGAAGGCCATCTTGGCCATCTCCATAACTAAGATCGTTAAATTTAACATTAGCATTTAAATATACTACTGGTCTAAACAATCCAGAATCACCTGTCGATCCAAGACTAATACCTCCATCTGAATTAAGAAGTAAAGCGGAACCATTATCAGAATTCATAAATAACTCTGGATCAGTATTACTTTTATATTAACCATGCTTGTCTTCCACAGCTCGCTATATCATCCATAGTGCTTATTCCGCCACAAGTAGCAGCAAAATCAGATGTATATCCATAATCTGCAATATCCATTATACCAACATGAATATATCCATCAGTTGAATCATCATCCGTAGTAGTGGCAAGCTGATAAAATTTTTCAAGAGCATTACTACTAGTTATAAAATTAGACATTGAATATAAATATTTTGGAAAAAATGCTATCATACTTTTTTTGTTTCATTATTTTTTTTAAAGTATTTTCTGTTCCAATATCATATATAAAATTAGAATCTAATGAGAGAACAGATTCAGCCACTGAACACGATTCAGTAAAACTATTTGACCAATAAAGTGAACATGATTGTTCATTATAATTAAATATCTTTCCGATTGTTGTATTCTTCCAATATGTAGCGCCAGCCAAATCCATCGGTACAGCTGTTGTGCTTATTGGTTCATCTCTAATTATTTTAAGTTTTCCATTAAAAACACCAATTATTCTCCATATTTCGCAATTAGTATCTGGATATGCATCGCAGTTAAAAAATATATAGTTTTTTGGATATTCACCATAATATCTTAGATTGCCACTATCTTCTTCCTCAGTAATACCACCGTTTTTATCCATCATTAAATTTTCTGAAGATGCTATCGAGTAAACAACATCACCATTTTGCATTGTGTAATCCTTATTGTTAAGATATAAATTAGTTATATGTTGTACAGCATTTATAGTATTGCTACCCTCACTAGCACTAACATTAATTGTAGCCTTAAACTCTTTATTCATCATATTAGCATTATTTTCTGTATTGCCATCTATATAGATATAGAAGGTAAAATCAGCACGTGTATCTGTTAATTTACTTGAACTTAATGAAATAGCATCACCACTAGAGGCACTACTAAAGTCACCTTGTCTAACTACTTGATTACCATTTAATAACACATACTTAAAACTTGCAACCTTTAATTCAGCTGCTATTGAAGTTATATTTAAAGTGATCGTGTAATCTATATTAGCACTTGTGGCAGTGCTTCTTTTTACTATTGAGAAACTAGTCTTTTCACCTTGATCATAAGTAAATACTGGTGCTAAACTAGTAGTATTAATTTCTTTACCATTATCAAATATAACATCTGCTATATTACCTATTTTAACAGTTAATTTTGTAGTATTAGGACTAGACCACGTAAGCCAAGCATAAGTACCAGTTCCTATTACTAATACTATAAGTAATGCTACTAATGCTACAATAAAATATTTATTATTCAATAATTTCTTTATTTTTTCACTCATAAAACATCTAGCCTCCATACTCTATAATTTAGTGTACTATAAAATCGCCATTTTTTCAAGATGTTTTCAAGAATTAATAATATTTTTTATTTTTAGACTACAGGCTAAAAATAACACTCTAAGACCTGAGGCTTAGAGTGACAAAAAGCAATAATATTTATTTAATAATTTTTACTGGATATATTAAATAAAAAATAAATTCATTAAATAAAAACTTGATTTTTTCTATTATATTCTTACCTTTTAAATCAATTATCTTCTCTTTAGATTTATTATGAAACTGATTAATATAAGAAATAATAGTTTGTATTTGGAAATATATTGTAAGTATTAGAAATATATAAAATACTACTGAAAAATATTTTATTTTAATAGATATCATTGAGGATATTAACATTAAAAATTCTAAGTTCATTTTATGTTTTCCTACTCTTTCAGTATGAGTACTTTTATATTTTATTATTATTTTATAGTTAACAAAAGATATTATACCCTCTAGTAATAATGGTATAACAATTAAAATACTTCTATTTATTATTAATAATATCATTACTGAAAAAGAATATAATTTATCACTTATAGCATCTAAGTATTTACCAAGTTTGGTATAAGCATTTAGTCTCCTGGCAAAGTATCCGTCAAAAAAAATCAGATACTGCTCCATATATATAGAGTATAATTGCATATAAAAACTTTTCTTTACAAAATAAAATAAAACCTATTATTAGACTTATAATTCTAGTAATGGTAATTATATTTGGTATTTGTTTTATTATTTTCTTTTTTCATGTCTATACCTCCCGTTATGATTATATCGTATAAAATCTTAAAATGCAACATAAGTTTAAATGAAGTGTCAAGTAATGATAAGGTAATTTACATATATTAATATTAATGTTATAATTAAGAAGATGAGAGGAATGATAAAATGCAAGGAATAGTACAAAAGATTATTGATTTATTTGGCAGTGGTATTGGTAAAGAGATTGCTGTATTTGTTATTTCAATGTTACCTATACTAGAATTAAGAGGAGGTCTACTGGCAGCTTCTATTATTGGGATGGATTTTATACCTGCTTACATTATAAGTATATTAGGTAACTGTTTGCCTATTCCATTTGTTCTTATATTCTTGGATAAAATATTTAACTGGCTTAAGAAGTTTAAGACTACTGAAAGAAAGATTGTTGTTAAGTTGGAAAAAAAGATATTATCTAAAAAAGCACAAATTGAAAAGTATGGATATTTGGGACTACTACTATTTGTTGGAATTCCACTTCCTGGTACTGGTGCTTGGACAGGAGCAGGACTTGCAGTACTCTTTAAGGCTAGATAAGAAGAAATCTTCTATTGCTATATTCTTAGGTGTAATACTTGCTAGTATTATTATGAGTATTATATCTTATGGTATATTAGATAAAATTATAAGATAAAAGTATAGTTTTTTACTTCTATACTTTTTTAATTTATATTATCAAAGGTAATTTTGCCTAGATAGCCATCTTGCAGATCTTTTTTATTACTCTTTTGTATACTCTATCGTAGTCTGTTTCGCTATTACGGAAGGCTCCTATTTTTTTACCTATTTCATCTAAGATGTCTACTATATCTTCTATTTTAGTTAAACTATATCTATTTATAATATTATCTGGATAATCAGATAATAATTTTTTTATTTATAATATATATAGCAATATCTTCACAATCTAATACTTCTTCTTTAATCGCGGTCATACTAGCTAAATTATGAGCTACCTCTTCATCATCTAACTTAGGCCATAATATACCCGGAGTATCTAATAGTTCAACTTTATCATTAATTCTAATCCATTCTAGGGTTTTAGTAACACCAGGTCTATTACCTACATTAGTGGCTTTTCTACCTACTAGCCTATTTATTAAAGTAGACTTTCCCACATTAGGTACACCCATTATTAGTATTCTAGCCTTTCTTTCTTTTAGACCTTTACTTTTTCTTTTTTGCTGTTTATTTCGTCTACTAGTGGTTTTATCTTATCAAATATTATCTTGGTATTAGGATTATTTATTAGGTCTATTGGTATTACGATGTAATCTTTATCTTCATAATATTTAATCCATTTGTTTGTTTTCCCGCTATCACATAAGTCTATTTTTGTCATAACAATAACTCTAGGTTTACCTTTAGTCATTTCTTCAATTTCTTTATTTTTTGATGAATATGGTATTCTAGCATCTACTACTTCAAATACTATATCAATTAAATCTATCTTTTCTTTAATCTCTTTTTAGTTTTTGCCATGTGACCTGGGTACCACGAAATGGGAACTTTTGAAAAAAAAACTTTCTTGACTATCATTATTTTTCTTTTTCTTGTCTCATTTTTCTTTTTTGATACATGTCCATTTTAATCACTTCCTATCTTTTATATTTTTTATTTTCTATTTCTTTCAAAACTATCTTATTTTCATAATCAAAATATTCATATTCATAAGTACTATTTTTATAATAAACATACACATTGTGTAATCCATTTTTTTGTACCACACTGAATAATTAAAATTATCATCTTTAAATATTTGGTTTAATTGTGCCTCTTTTTCAACATTTCTTTTTTATCGTATACTTCTTCTATTTTTAATGTTTCAAATTCACTTAACTTTGGATGATTCGTTAAAGTTTTTAGAATGTTCCAACCATTTTTTTCATTTTTATTTAATATATTAAATCCAAAATCCAAGTATAATTTTGCCGCCAACCATGTTGTAGTTTGTGTGTGCAAAATAATACCTTTATGCTCTAATTCATTTGCAGTTTCTAATATTTTTGTAATCAATGGCTTTGCTAACCCCTTACCTTGATAGTCTTTTTTTTTTTATTGCTACCCAATCTACTGCACCATTATATCCAAGCTCTTCTTTGTTTAGTAGGGATACAGTTGCAGTACCAACCTTCTCATTTGTTTTATCATCCACGATAAATATACATCTTTTATTTAACTCTTGAATGAATGTATCATAGAAATCATGAAATATCATTATTCCTTCTTCGATAGCACAAAATTCTCCACTCTCAATATGAATATTTATCCAATCATTCATATTCCCAGTCTTTATAAAATTCAAAATGAAAACCATCAGGTAATGAATATTTTTTATAAATAGCTGTATCTTTATAATACATTAATAATTCATAATATTTTATTGTATTATCATAAGATTTCATTATTTATCCCCTTTACTTTCATTTAAATATTTATTATAAAATTCATCCATTGAAGAAATATATTTTTGATCTTGTATAACTCTAAATTTTTCATATTCTTTTTTCTGCTTTTTCTACTGCTTCTTTTATGAGATATACTGCCACTATTATTTAATACTTCTTTTCTTCTAAACTTTAATAAATCATCAGTTGCATTTATCCAATCCTTCATTGTCATAACATGTCTTTGTTTTGCTTCATCTTCAGCAAATACTAAAAACATATTTGTTAAATCTTTTAAATTATTCATTTCTTCTTCGTTTAAATAATTTTTTTGCAATAACTACATCATATTTATATATTAAACCATCAGGAGAATTTTTTCCAATTAGTTAGTCCCATATGTTCTTTATCTGAGTTTGCTCTACTATATATTAATTCGGCAGCAGTATGTCCACTTATAGCATAATGCAACTTATTTTGAACTATTTTAAAGAAAGTATAAGCTTCTTCTGACTTAGGATTGTAATCCGTTGCTGTTGCAATAAATAAATCAGTGATTTTTTGGTATGCCATTCTTTCACTTACTCTAATTGTTTTAATACGTTCTAATAATTCATCAAAATACTTCGTATTATATTTATTTCCATTTATGAAACGTTCATCATTTAATGCAAATCCTTTGGTCATATATTCTTTTAGTACTTTTTTGTTGCCCATATTCTAAATTCTGTTGCTTTTTTTAGAATTAATTCTATAGCCCACAGCAATTATAGCATCAAGGCTATAAACTTCAGTATTATAATTTTTTTTCCGTCAGGTGCAGTTATTTCCATTTTGGAAACAACTGAATTTTTATCTAATTCGTTTTCTGCAAATATATTTTTTAAATGTTTTGATATTGCTGGTACACCAACATTGAAAACTTTCGACATACCTTTTTGTGATAGCCATAAAGTTTCATCTTTATAAATAGCATCTACACATAATATTACCATCACTATTTTTATATATAATTAATTTATTTTTTTTTCCATCAATAATCTCCTTTCCTTTATTTTTTCATAAGTCATACATTTATCAATTTAAATTAAAATTTATTAAAAAATGTCCCAAAATGTAAAAAGCATTTAGTAAAAATTTCTTTTATTTTCAAGTATTCAAGTGTATTTTTTCATAATTCTCCACTTACCAATTGATACTCGTAGATGGTAAACTTTTTTCTTTTTTATCCATTATTTTCACTTCCTTTTTTTAGAGATACCTTTTTTACACTTTTTACAACTATTTTTTATAATAATTTAGTTCTTCTAATTCTTTTATATTTTCTTTAACCCATGGGTTACCTGCAACCATTTTATTTATTTTTAATGATACCTTCATTTCATTAGTTGTAATATTCATAGTATTCTCAAGTAAAATACCTTTTTTTCATTTCAAATTTTGTAATATTTTTTCCATTCTATTAAACAACAATCTAAATATATTCCAGTTGCCTTCTACTGGAAAAAAACATGAATTCCTTTTTCATCAAAACCAAATAAGTATGATGTTGCTCTTTCTGATGCAATTACGATTACTGGTCCAGCCGGTAAAATCCATTTTACTTTATATGTACTATGTCCCGGTACAATATTATTTTTATAACTAAAATTCCATTTATTTAATTCTGCTTTTACTTTTTCTAAATTAAGCATATTTCTAATCTTCCTTTCATTTCATTATTTATTTGTTTCTTCTATTAATAAATCAAAATCTGATTTATATAATTTATCTTGTTTAACTCTATATTTTTCAAATTCTGTTAATGCTTTATCACAAGCTATTTCATGTGAGATTTTTCCAGCATCTTTTAATATATCCCTATCATCTGCAAGCAAAAAAACTTATCTATTCTAGATGACCAGTCTTCCATCGTCATTGGAATATGTCTTCTCGCCCTATTTTCAGCAATTTCTAAAAATGCACTAACAATTCCTTCTAAATCTCTTAACTCTTCTTTATTTAAATAATTCTTAGCAATTATTACATCTGATTCCATAATTTTACCATTAGGACTATTTTTCCATGAAGTCAAACCCATATGTTCTTTTTCTGAATTAACCCTATTATATATAAGTTCTGCTGCCGTTTGTTTTTTGATACAGCAAAGTGCATTTTATTTTGAACCCTTTTTAAAGAAATTGATTGATATAGGAGATTTAGGATCATAATCTATACTTGTAGCATAAATGTCAGTTACTTTTTGATAAAATCTTCTTTCAGATAATCTAATTTCTCGGATTTCTTCTAATAACTTTTCAAAATAATCTTTATCAATAAATGAACCATTTTTCATTCTTTCTTTATCTAATACATATCCTTGAATTGTAAATGTTTTAAGTATATTTGTTGCCCATCTTCTAAATTGTGTCGCTCTTAATGAATTTACTCTATATCCAACTGATATTATTGCATCTAAATTGTAAAATTCAACATTTCTCTGTTAACACTTCTGTGTCCCTCTTTTTTGAACTAATTCCATTTTGGAATAAGTTGAATCTTTATCTAACTCCTTTTCATTATAGATATTAATTAAATGCTTTGCTATGGCCGGTTGTTCTACATTAAATAATTCCGACATAGCTTTTTGAGTCATCCATAAAGTTTCATTTTCATATCTTACTTGTATGCCTTTGTCTTTTTCTTGAAGTTTGAATGTTATAAATTCTTCAGTGCTACTTCTTACAATTAAATCTTTTTGTCAATTTTATCATCTCCTATATCTAAAATCTTAGTTTTTCATGAGTTAGTATATCCCATTTTATATTGGTTTTATTTATATTTTTATTATCCATTATTTTCAACTTCTTGCTTAAGCATTTCCCAACTTTTAAAATATATACATTCATTTTTATCATTAAACATTATCTGATAAATTCCATCATAAACATCGTTATTTTGTTCTAGATACCAATTAGCTATCACAGTATTTCCATCTATTGCTCAATACATTTATTTCTATATTATGTATTTCTTCATTTTTAACATGATACCATTCTTCTTTTATTTCTTCGATAGTCAAAAACGGTTTTATAAAAGGCGTTTCTTGATAAAATTTTGTGTTAGTAAATAAACTACACACACCATCTATATTTTTTCTCAAGCCAGTATTTTTTTTTAATTTGTATATCCATTTTTCAGCAAATTCTCGTTTAATCATTTTTCCAAATATTTTAAAATTTATTCTTTGTCTTTTTCAAAGATTATATCAAAATTATATATTTTTAAAATTAATATCATTATTTATTAACATTACACTAACCTTAATATCATTGTTTGAATCCTTATATATTAAAAAGTCATGATTAGTTATTTGCCGGCTTTTATTGTCCATTTGTTATTTTTCTTTCTTTTGAACTGTTCTAAATTTTCGAATAGTTGATTCTTCTTTTTAATTCATTATCATTATATATTTTTTTAATATGATAATTTATTGTATTTACAATTTCTACACTATAGAGAGTTGATAACATTTTTTGAATAAGCTAAATATTTTCATGTTCATATCTTACTTCAATTGTTTCTTTATCAGTTCCGATTGCTGCAATATAAGTTAGATATTCAGCAGCACTTGATCTAATCGTAATACTATTTTTTTTCATAAAATGACCTCCTCGTATAATATAGTTAAGATATTTTTTAACTATATTTTCTTATTTAGATTTTTGTAGAGATAGAGTGGTTTTAGTGGCCTCCTTGAACATTTGGTTCTTAAGAAAGACTAAAGCCTCTTCTTTACAAAATGGATATTGGTTTTATTTCTTTTATATCATTACCCTCTTTCTAAATTTTTTTCTTTTGCTTAGTGAGAATATTTCAGTGCTTTTCTCATTATATAATTTGTCTGCCAATATCATTGATTCCTTTAACAGTTCTTCTAAGTTATCTATCGGAATCTTCTCATAATCTTCTTGATATAACCAATCTAAATAATTTGTGTTTTTTAGCATCAGTTAGTCTGCCATATATTATTTTACCAGAATGTAGCCAATATCCAAATTCTACATTCACAGCAAAAGCGGGTATATCAGGTAAACTTCTAGGAATCCAAAACATAATAACTGTAGAATTTGTTAATGCTCCTCTTTCACACATTGCTCGATCTACATAATCTGCTTTTAGTTTCTAGGTTGAGTATTCAGAAACTTTAACTACGCCATCAAATCCTAACTCACTTAACCTTTTACAAGCAGTAGTTCTCTGTGATTCTGTATTTCTATCTCTTGAGGTCGAACCGGCCAAAAATATAGATTTTTTATTTTTTTATAATAGTTTGATCTGAATAATTAATAATCATAATATCATTATCACCTTTCTAATAATATATCTTGAAAGTTTATGTTCCTATATATTTATTTGAACATTACTATTTTTTTTTTAACAACTTGTTGACCTCAACGAGTTGTTCATTAACATCAAACCCAGAATTTTATATATCCTTTTGTCTTTATTTAGGAGATGATTGTATGCTTTTCAATCATCAGCAGTTAACGAGCATTTCTCGGTAACTGATTTTTTATCCAATTCATTACAACATTCCTTTTTGTGAAAGCCATAATATTTCATCTTTATATATAGTGTCTATTAAATAACAAGCATATCTAGATAATTTGACATCCATAATATTTCTTGCTGATTTTAAACCTACTTTTTATATTCTAATGCCATTATTAGTTCTCTTGCTAACTAAAATTCATTGCCATAATCATCAATGTGTTTTATACCTTCAAGGATACTATTAATATTTTTAGTTTCTATTTTCTACATTATTACCCCCTATTACTCTTTTTTTATCAGTTTTTTATTACCTAATATAGAGTTCATTATTTCGTTAAATCTTTTTATAAATATCTTACTATTTTTCAATATTTCAAGTTATTAGATATGACTAAATAATCCTGCAGAAATTACAATTTAATTATAATATACATGGTAACATAATGTCAACTTCTTGGTAAGATTATTACCAAAGAAAAAAGCATAACAAATATTATGCTTTTTATACTATTGATATTTTTTTAATATTATCTATTCTAGCGGCAAAATATGGCATGTCTCTTGAACTTTCTTTTTAAGAATATGGCAAAGGTATCATCTACATTAAAGTTTCTTGATTCTTTTACAGGAGCACTAGTAACATTTGTGTCAATAGCGGCTTCACTTTTTTACCCTACCACCTTTTTCATCTAGTTTGAAGTTTATTGTTTGAACTGCCTTTTCAATTACATATTCTCTATTTTTCATCATCATAAAAGGTTTATTTTGTAGTTCATTATATTCTCTTTTAACATTAAAGTTAATCATTGGAACCTTGAAAGTATCATTGTTACTAAAGTTTTTTTGCTTCCAGTATATTTATTAGCATCATTAGTCATATTACTATATATTTCATTAAATGTTTTACCTTTTGGATTCTTATAGAATATTACTTCATCATTACTTTTAGTAGTTAATTTAATTGCAAAATCATCTTTAGAATTATAGAATAACACTATTATCTGATTTCTTACTTCACTAGAACTATTAGAAGCTACACCAAAGTATTTTACATCTTCATAATTACCAAAGTTACTATTTTCTAAAACTGTAAATCTCTGTTTATATTCAAATTCTCGGTATAACATTGTATAAAAAGAAATATCTTCTTAAATCAGGATCATCTAAGGCATCTTCCCCCAATCAAAATCATCTAAAATGTCGCTAGTCTGATTAAATTTTTCTTTAATGCCATTTACTATTTCTTCTTTTTAACTTTATTGTCTTAGGCCCAAATGCTTTAAAGTAATAACTATCAGATATCATATCTTCAGTAAAAAGATTCTTTATTTAAATTAGTAGCCATTATCTCTTCAGGGTTAAATACAATATCTTTTTTTATTATTTCATTCTTCATATCATTCCAAACAAGTTGGAATGTAGCACAATAACTTACTACTATCAGATGATATTTCATCATCAAATGTTGGTACTACAGCTACACCTTCGGTAACTGGAATACTTTTTATTATTTTTTCTTATTCTAAATATATATATTAATGCAAGTGATACTATAGCAAGTACAACAAATACTAGTGTTATAATTTTATTTTTTTGTCATTTATTTTTTTTTCCTTACTCATTAGTAAACTTTAGTAATAGTAGCCTCGCCAATTTTTTCTTCTTTTTTTCATCATTTAGTCTTAACTCTATTACTTTAGTACCTGCCTTTATTAAAGTAAATGGTTCATCATTTAATTTCATCATATGAATCATCTCTATCACCTTTAATATTATTTTAGCATATATATTTTTATTTGTCTATTAAAAAACATCTCAAAAATAGAGATGTTTTGACATTATGATATTTTAACTATATTTAAATATGCACTTGTATCAGAAGCCGGCGATATAGTAACTGCTGTAGTAGATTCTAATGATAAACCAATTTGATCATCAGCACTAAAAGCATTAATTGTGCTTCCAACAAAATCAGAATCTACATTTGCTGTAACATTCTTACTAATAGTGGTACTTCCAATAGGTGTAGCGTTTTGTTTTACATTTAATGTTATATCTGCATTAACATTAGAACTACCTGAGAAATAGTAATCAACTTTATATACTCCATCAGCAGGAATTGTTAGTTTATTTTTTTGTGTACCAAGTGTTATACCATTAGATGGACCATTACTTCCAAGTGGTACATCTTGAGAAATATTTGCCTCTAAAGTTATAGTATTTTCAGTGGTATCATACTTTCTTCCATAAGTATTAGTCTGCGTAATACCGGCAGCGCCACTTGGACCAGTTGGTCCCATCGGACCTGCTGGGCCTATTGCTCCCGTTGGACCTGCGGGACCTTGAGGTCCGGTTAATCCTTGTGGACCGATTGGGCCTGTAATTCCTGTGTTTCCTCTTGGTATAGTAAAGTTTAAAACAGCATTTTGATTAGTACCAACATTAACTACACTAGCGTTAGTTCCTGGATCACCAGTAGTAGTAGTTCCCACTGTAATAGTGGCGGGTCCTTGAGGTCCTGTCGGCCCCATCGGACCTACAATAACAGGAGTACAATTACATTTTTTACCTGCTTCAAGAATATTTCTTATATTATCAGAGCAATTGTTACTCATTTTGATTCTCCTTTCATTTTATTTTATGAAAGAAGTTAAAACATAATTTTACTATTGACTATAATATGTTATTCTTTAATAGTAAATTATACAGTGCCTATTTTTGTTATAGGCCATAATCTAAATACTGATTTTCCTACTATATCTTTTTTCATCAATTAAGCCTATTGATCTACTATCTTTAGATATAGGACGATTATCTCCCAAAACAAGATATTTACCTTCTGGTATACTGCTACAAGAACATATTTCTTCTAAGTTAAAATCATTAGTATTTAAATGTGTATAGTTTTCTTGAACTAACTTATCATTTACATATAATTTATTATTCTTGTATGAAATATGTTCTCCAGGTAATCCTATTACTCTCTTAATTATTTCTTCTTTATCCTTCTTTATTACTACTACATCAAATCTCTTAATAGTTTTCTCGTTATATTTTTTATTTTTCTTACTAGTAATAACTCTCCATCATTAAAATTAGGCTTCATTGAACTACCGGATACTATTACTGGAGTTATTATAAAAGTTCTAACTAGTATTACAACTACTACAATAATAACATAAGGATATAATTCTTTAATAATTTTTTTCATCTTTCACCTCAATAATAAAAAAGATAGTAGCAAAGCTATTATCTTCTCTCTTTAATATTATATTTTTTTTCTGTCTATCTCTTAAGAAATATAATTTAGCTCTTCTTACTTTACCTGGTTTAGTAACCTTAATATAAGCAACCTTATTAGAATGTACATGGAAAGTTTTTTCTACTCCAATACCAGAGTACTCTCCTCTTACAGTGAAAGTTTCAGATACTCCCCTTACCTTTTTTCTTGCAATTACAGTTCCTTTAAAGTCCTGTACTCTTTCTTTTGACTTACCACCTTTAGTTTCAGTAATAATACATCCAACAGTAACTGAATCTCCTGCTCTGAATTCTGGTAAATCTTTTTTCATTTGACTTTGAGTAATTTTGTCAATGATATTCATCGTATATACACTTCCTTTCTTTTTCAGATAATCATTATCTATAATAAGCGGATTATCCCACAACGTTATTAATTTTACCATATAATATATTAAATTTCAACCATTTTATGAAAAAAGTAGAAATTATTCTACTTTAATCGTTTCTTTTTAATACAAAGAATGTTACAACTCCTGCAGTTATTATACCTAAAAATAATATGTATATTAATGAACTTCCAGTTACTACTTGTTCTGGTTCAGGGGTATTTTTAAATACTATCATATTATTTTCAGCTTCTTTTTATCAAATAGTATTCTTCCATCTTCCGTAACTGTAAATTCTATAACTGCATCACTAAGTTCGTATCCTTTAGGAGCTTCTAATTCTGTTAATATATAACTACCAGGAGCTAAACGGAATCTTTCTTCCTTAGTAGATGAAGTCCATATCAAACTTTTACCGTCTAAGTCTTTTTTTCTAATTTTCCATCTTTATCAGTTATTTTTAACTTTGCTCCAGGTAACTCTGTTTTTCCATTAATACTTTTTTTAGAAATATATATATATAATGGTTCATTTTCCATTGTTACCTTAGTTACTTCTGTTTTGTTAACTTTTATAGTACCATCTTTTTCTACGATAAACTCTATAGTTTTATCACTTTTTATATAACCAGCTGGAGCTTCTATTTCAGTTAAATAGTAAGTACCTTCTGCTAAATGAAATTTTTCTGCGCTTTCGGTAGTTATCCATTCTAATGATTTGCCGTCTAAATCTATAGTAAGTTTTCCATCTTTATCGGTTATTTTTAATTTAGCACCAACTAGTTCTTTGTCTTTTTAGTTAATCCTAGCTTTGATATAGTTATATAGAATGGTTCGTTTTTCATTATAACTTTATCTACTACTTTGCCATCTACAGTAACTGTACCATTTGAGTTAACTGTAAAAGTTACCTTGCTACTACTAAGTTTATATCCGGCTGGAGCTATTGTTTCTTCAAGGGTATATGTGCCTGCATCAAGAGATATCTTTTTAATTGTTCCTTCTGATACCCATTTGGTTACTTCAGTATTACCTTTTTTAATTACGAGAGTAGCACCTTTTACTTCTTTACTGCCTGTTATATCTTGTTTTGATATTTTTACTTCCACTTTAGAAGGTTCAGCAGTTAATGGTAAACTTTCTTTAACTTCACTTGGTGTTCCTTTTACAATACTAGTCATCTTTTGAGCTGCTGGCATAGCACTGTTTGTACATTCTTGTACTGTACCACTACCTTTACTTGAAGTACCTGTAGCACTTAATGTTATAGAGGAACTTTTTAGTTATATTTTCTGCCCAGGCACCTTAACATAAATAGTGTCTCCAACTTTAAAGTCTGTACTTCCACTAGTGGCATTAACATTGCTAGTTACAAATGCTCCAGTAACACCGCTTATACTTACACTAACAGCATTTCTTACCCAAGAGCCATTTATTTTTATTGCTCCAGATACATAGTAACTTCTATCACTATTAATATTTAGTTTTTTACTACTAGTATCAAGTGAAATACTTGGCCTAGCATTTACTGAATCATTAGCATCATTTATTAATTTAGCGGCCATCTCACTAGTTTTATTACTTGAACCATTGTAATTACCAGTTAACCTACCATTGCTTACATTAAAGTTACTTAAAAAGTCTACAGTATGTGGTGGATATAAAGTTCTATCACCAAAATACCATACAGCAAGTTGTGTAGCATAATAATCATCAAATTTAGTACCACCAGTAGAATAATCATTAGTTCCACCATAACCATTAGCATAAACATAAGCAAGTTGTGCTGCATTTGTTATTGAAACATTACTACAGCTTGTAAATACAAATTTTACATCCGTTCCACCCTCATAGGCATAATCAACATAAGGTTGGTAGCAGTAGACAACATCCCCATTTGTGGTTACTCTATAATGTGTTTTGTATTTACTAGTAAATAATTCATTACTTGCAATTTCTCTATTATCACTATTACTAAAATCAATTGTAAAGTCTGCCTTAACATTAAATACTCCAATCAAAAATAACATTATAGTAAATACAAACATTTTAAATATATTATTTTTTTTTCATTACTTACCTCTCCTATCTATCATAAGTTAATCTTATCATAAAATAATTATTTTTTTTCAATATACTAAGTATCATTTTCATATAATTTATTATGAAATATATAATTCATAGAGGGATTACTTTAAAAAGAATAGTGATAATAGTTATATGGCTATTAAAAGGGCTTTATTTGATAAAGAAAGTATAGGTGTAGAATTTGATATTAGACTAACTAAAGATAAAAAAATAGTACTATCTCATGATTCAGTACTAGGTATTAATTATATAGAGAATATGAATTATACGGATATTATTAAACATAAATATTTAACTACTTTAGATAAAATATTAGATATAGATACTGATAAGATATTACTTATCGATATTAAAGTTAACAATAACTACAAGTTACTTGGAGATATTCTTTTAGATATATTAAAAAATACTGATAAAAATATTTATTTAATGTCTTTTAATAAAAAGATTATTAAATACCTAAATAAAAAAACTAAGTATAAAAAGGGAATTATATCTTTCTTTTTATAGATATAATAAGTATCCTTTAACTATTCTTAATTATAAAACAGTATCTAATAAGAAATTAAAGAGAATTAAAAATAAAGAAATATTCTTTTGGACTTTTTAAAAATATATATGAAGCTAATAAACTAAGTAAAAAAGATAGATAATAACAGCTTATATTACTATATAATTAATAAAGAGGAATAACATTATTATTCCTCTTTTTTTACTTCTATATAATCTCCTGAATCTAAGTATATTATTCCTTTTTTTCCTTCTAATCTTGAATATATACTATTGTATTTATTTATCTTGGTTACTTTTACCTAGTGTTATATATACTTGGTTACCATCATTCATATATAGAGTAAATCTTTCACTATCTACATCATTAGGAGTATATTCTATTTGTGATATTTTTAATAGTATATCATCATCTATCTTACTAATACTCTTGGTATATTTTTTTTCTTTAATACTAGAAATATCAGATATTAATATTGGTATATTATAAATATTATAAGTATTTTCTATCTCGGTATTATTATCTAAGAGTAGTTTATCATTATATAGAGATATTACTTTATATTCTGTAATATAGATATATATTTTACTTAATAATTTCTTTTCTTCTTTTACTTCTTTGATATAGTTGTTTCTTTTTTAATCTTGTTATTATATCGTTCTTTGATGTATCTATAAATGATGGATAGTTATCTATACCAGCAGTACTTATTATTTCTTTATCTGGTACTATGTTATTACCTATTATATAGATGTTTGTTATGGGTATTTTTGTTATTAGGTAAAAGATTCCTCCTAGAAGGCCTAAGAATATTAGACAAAAGAATATTCTTTTTAGTTTTAATTTTCTTTTTTTCTTTACTTTAACTTTTACCTTAGCCTTTTTACCCATTTTTTATCACCTTATTATTTCTTGTTCTAATATTAAATCTATATTATATATTTCTTTTATTTTTTTTTTTTTGTATAATCTATTAATTCTAAGATATCTTCATAGGTAGCATCGCCAGTATTTACTATGAAATTGGCATGCTTGGTACTTATCTCAGCACCACCTATTTTATATCCTTTTTAGACCAGCATCTTCGATTAATTTACCTGCGGATAATCCTTCAGGATTTCTAAAGACACTACCAGCAGATGGTTTATCTAGAGGTTGTGTATCTATTCTTCTCTTTTTTTCTACTAGTCATTGTTTCTTTTTTATTTTGTCTTTATCTAAATAACTCATTTCTAATGTTACTTCAGTACATATATAGTCTTTATGTTCTTTTTAGAAAAGAATTACGATATGAATAATTTAAATCTTTATTTGTTAGTCTAATTACTTCTAGTTCTGGAGTTACTACCTTTACTTCTTTTTTACTATACTAGCCATATCTTCTTTATAGGCGCCAGCATTCATCGCAGTACTTGCTCCGACCATTCCAGGTATTCCTCCTGCAAAAGCTAGACCATTTAAATTATTATTCATACATAAATTAGCTAGATATATTAAACTTACTCCTGCTTCAGCAGTTACTATATTTTCTTTTTATTTTGATATTATTTAGTTTATCTAATTTTATTACAACATCAAAGTATGGTTTTGCTAGTATTATATTAGATCCTCCTCCTAATATGAAATAATTTATATTATTTTCTTTTAAATACTTTAATAAATCTATTAATTCTTTAGTATTACCTGGATATATTAAATATCCACATTTAACATCTAATCTATAAGTATTATATTTTTTTTAATGATATATCTTTATAATATTCATAGTTTTTAATAAAATTTTCGTTCATCTAATATCAAATCCTTTAGTATATTATATATTCTTTCACCACTATCTTTGATACCTAATTTCTTTAAATTACTTTTCATTTCTTTTAGTTTATTTTTCATCATTTATTGTTTTATCTATTAAGTTTATTAGTGATGTATCTGTTAAATCTTTTTCTTCTAGTATTAAACCAGCATTATTATCTACTAAATCCATAGCATTTTTATACTGATGGTTATTGGCTACATATGGACTTGGTATAAAGATAGAAGGTACTTCTAAAGCAGTTATTTCACTCATAGTAGAGGCTCCTGCTCTTGTAACCATTAAGTCGGTTATTTTCATAACTGAAGGCATTTCATAGATAAATGGTAATACTTTGACATTACTTGGTACTCTTTTTATCTTTTTACTCTTTCATAATAACTATTACCTGTAACTATTATTACACTATAGTTTTTACTTCTGAATTTATCTATAAAACTAAATATTTTATCATTAATAGTTTTACTACCAAGAGAACCCATAACTATTAATACTAGTTTTTTTATCTTTGGTTATACCTAGTTTTTCTTTAGTAGTTTTCTTTTTATACTTAGGGCTTTTTCACTACATGGATTACCTGTTAATATAGCTTTTTCCTTTAGGAAAATCTTTGATAGTACTTTCAAATGATACTCCTATTTTATCTGTATATCTAGCTAAAAATTTATTGGCTAATCCTACTACACTATTTTGTTCATGAATGAATGTTTTTTTTACCTAACTTTTTTTAGCGGCATATATAACAGGAGCAGTAACATAACCACCACAGCCTATTACTGTATCTGGGTCAAAATCTTTTTTATTATTATTTTACATCTTTTAATGGCATTAATAAAATTAGTTATTGTTTTAAAGTTATCTAATGTTAATTTTCTTTTTGAATCCCTGTTACTTCAATACCTTCATATCTATAACCCATACTTGGTATTAAATCTTTTTCCATTCTATTAGTAGTACCTATATATAAGAACTCACTATTTGGTTCCATTTCTTTTATTTTATTTATAATTGCTAAGGCTGGATATATATGTCCTCCTGTTCCACCAGCAGATATAACTACTCTCACTTTATCACTCTCCTAATACATTTTATCATATTTATTAAAAAAAAAAAGATATATTTATACTTAAATATACACTTTTTCTATTATTTTATTCACTAAAAGTCTAGGTCTTTTTAGTGTTCTTATTAGCCTATAGTCTAATAACAACGTATCTACATACCTATTATATATAAGCCATAAATATATACTAAAAGAAAGATATTAGTTATATCTTTCTTTAATTATTACTTTTATATGTTAAATATCCTGTAGTATAATTAGCCATAGATATATCTGTTTTTGTACTATCAAATGGTATTTTACCTTGTAATGAAGAGCAACTACCAAAACATTTTGTAGAACCTGTTACTTTACTAGTATTCCATAAATCTGATGCATATATTGTTTTTTAAAGAACTCGCTAAATAAAACATTCCATCCATATAAGTAACACTAGAAGTATCAAAACTTGATAAATCTAATATCATTATTTTAGAGCAATTCATAAACATATACCAAGTACTTGTTACTTTACTAGTATTAAAACTAGATAGGTTTAGGGCTTACTAATGAAGTGCAATTTCTAAACATTTCTTCCATATTGATTACATTTGATGTATCAAAGTTTGATAAATTCAAATTTGTTAATGAACTGCAATAACTAAACATTCCTTTCATATTAGTAACACTCGATGTATTAAATGAACTTAAATCTAAGCTAGTTAGTGAACTACAACCATTAAACATTCCCAACATATTTATTACACTATCTGTATTGAAATTAGATAAATCTAAAGTAGTTAGATTGGAGCATCCATAAAACAGAAATACCATATTTGTTACACTACCTGTATTGAAACTAGATAAATCTAAAGTTGTTAATGAACTGCAGCCACGAAACATAAGTGACATATCAGTTACATTATTAGTATTAAAGTTTGATAAATCTAAAGTGGTTAGACTACTGCAACCATAAAACATACCTTGCATATTTGTTACTTTACTAGTATTAAAACTTGTTAGATTTAAACTTGTTAGATTAGTACACGTAGCAAACATTGAAGCCATTGCTGTTACATTACTAGTATCAAAATTAGATAAGTCTAAAGTTGTTAGACTTGAACATCCTTGAAACATGTTACTCATACCCTTTACTTTCGAAGTGTTAAATGAACTCAAATCTAGACTCTTCAGTGATTTACAAGTTCTAAACATACCACCATAACTATATGAATATGGATTTTCCCATATATAGAACATTTGATGTATCAAAGTTAGATAAGTCTAAAGTTGTTATATTAGAACATTCTGCGAACATATTATTCATATCTGTTACTTTACTAGTATTGAATGTTTTTAAATCTAAAGCAGGTAGACTAGAACATCCCCAGAACATACCATTCATATTAGTAACATTGCTTGTATTAAAGTTTGATAAATCTATTGATTTTAAACCTGAACTCATATAAAACATCTTAGACATATTTGTTATGTATGAAGTGTCTAGTTTTGATAAATCTAACTTTTCTATATTAGTTAGATAAGCAAACATACCTGAAGCATTAGTTCCTGTTTGTAATACTCCATTTTCTCCACCTATCCACATATCATACATTGTTTTTGTACTTCCATCACTTGATGCTACTTCTTTTGGTGTATACCATAACATTACTGTTCCATCTTTATTTTGTGATATATCTTTTGATACTACTCCTGGTGTATCTGGTACTGTGTTATCTTCAGCAATAGTAAGTGATTGTATCTCTTCTCGCATTACTTCAGTATTAAAGAACTTTGATGTACTTCCTGTAGCACTATCTGGAGTAGTTATTACATTTTCTTTATATATTGCTCCTTCTCCTGAACCCCATAACTTAAATAAGAAGTTCTTTTCCTGCCATTGTACCTGGATTATCAACATTACCATCTATATAAATATATAATGTATATGTATCTTTACTTGTATTTAATATTTGATTAGATAAAAGTGTTATTGTATCTCCTTCTTTTTTTATTAGAAAAGTTACCACTTGCTATAGCCATAGTTTCACTATTTTTTATATAATTCATAGACAAAAGAAGATTCTGCTAGTTCTGTAGGAAAAGTAGTTAACTCTAAATATAAATTCATAGTTACATCTCTATTACAAGTACTATTCTTTTTTACTTCAATATCTTTGATAGTTCCTTCTTCTTTAGTTAATACTGGTATCATATCTACTCCATTTATCGTAGAACCTCCTGCAAAGGTAACTGTAGGAGTACAAACTTCAGTATTAACTATAGCATTAGTGTTACTAGACCATATATAATAGGCTAATGTTCCTCCTACTGATAAGATTAAAAATACTTACTCCAATTATTATATATAATTTGTATTTTTTTTTTTAAATATTCTTTCATAATGACTCCTTATTTACTATCTATAAAGATTTTATCATAAATATATTTATTTAACAATATTAATTATTTATTTTTTCTAAGAACTCTTCTTCATTCCATATAGGAATATTTAATGATAAAGCCTTATCATACTTACTACCTGGAGAATCTCCTACTATTACTACTGAAGTTTTAGAACTTACTGAAGATGATACTTTACCACCTAGATCTTCAATTATTTTACTAGCTTCATCTCTAGTTATATTGATTAAACTACCGGTCAGAACAAAAGTTTTATTTTTTAAATTCTTCTTTTTCTTCATATTCAGTATTATTTATATAGGTTGTATTTACTCCATATTCTTTTTAATTTATTTATTATATTTTTATTATTTATATCATTAAAATATTCTTTTTATACTTGTGGCTATTATACTACCTATATCATTAATACCTGTTAGTTCTTCAGTACTAGCAGTCATTAAATTATCTAATGTTTTATAGTATCTTGCTAATACTTTAGCAGTCTTTGCTCCTACATTTCTAATACCTAGTCCATATAATAATCTTTCTAATGAATTAGATTTACTTCTTTCAATAGCAGCCTTTAAATTACTTATCTTTTTTAGTACCATAACCTTCTAAATTCATTAACTCTTCTTCATATTTATCAATATCATATATATCAGTAATATTAATAATAAAGTTTTCATTATATAAATCTTCAATTACTGACTCACCCATTCCATCTATATTCATAGCTTCTCTTTCAGCAAAATGAATTATGTTTTCTATCTTTCTCGCAGGGCATAAATTATTAGGACAATAATAGTCTGCTTCTTTTTCTTTTTCTTACTAATCTAGTATTACATATAGGACAGTTTTCTATCATAGTAAATTCTTTCTCAGTACCATTTCTTCTTTCTTTTTAATACTCTTACTACTTCAGGAATTTACATCTCCGGCTTTACGAATAGATATAGTATCTCCTACTCTTACATCTTTAGCTATGCAGTAGTCTTCGTTATGTAGAGTTGCTTTGGATATTAATGATCCTGCTACATGGACTGGTGAGAAAATGGCATTAGGAGTTATTTTGCCTGTTCTTCCTACCGTAAACTTTATTTCTTTTAATGTTGTTAATACTTCTTCTGCTGGAAATTTATAGGCTATACCCCATCTTGGTACTCTAGCAGTATATCCTAGTTCTTCTTCATCATCTAAGTTATTTACTTTTAATACTACACCATCTATTTCATATGGTAAGTCTTTTTCTAATACTTGCTAATTTTTCAATATCTTTAATTATTTCATCTACACTACTTGCAGTAGTATTTAATTTATAATTGGTAACAAAACCTAGTTCTTTTAGATAGTCTAATGATTCTGACTGCTCTTTTTTATACCATAGTCTCTAGGATTTGGTATAAAATAAGCCATAAAATCTAAGCCTCTTTTAGCGGTTATCTTACTATCTAATTGTCTTACTGATCCAGCCGCTGCATTTCTTGGATTAGCAAATAATGGTTCATTATTTAATTCTCTTTCCATATTTGCTTTTAGCAAATGAGGCTTTACTCATATAGATTTCTCCACGTACTTCTATATCAATTGGTTTAGTTAGTCTAAGTGGTATTGATTTTATAGTTTTAGCATTTAACGTAATATTTTCTCCCACTACACCATTACCACGGGTAGCCACTCTTACAAGTAGGCCTTTTTCATAGATAAGTGAACCTGATAGACCATCCATCTTAGGTTCTACAGTATAAGTAGGATTATTAATACTCTTTCTAATTCTTTCATCAAAAGCAATTATTTCATCTTCATTAAAAATATCATCAAAAGATAACATTGGAGTCTTATGAGTAACCTTCTCAAACTTACTTATTGCCTCTCCTCCTACTCTTAGTGTAGGAGAATCTTCTCTTTTTAATTCTGGATACTTTTCTTCTAGCCTTAGTAATTCGCTATAATAATCATCATACTCCTGATCTGTAATAGATGGACTATCTAAAACATAGTATTCATGACTTGCTTTATTTAATATGTTTACTAATTCTTCTATTCTTTTTTCTTTATGTTATCATTCATTTAATATCACCATGATAAGTATAACATAAAAAAAAAGAAAAGAAGAAAAAGTAATTACTTAACTTCTTATACTAACTTTTTAATAATTAATATTCTAAATCATCAAATGACATTTGTCCTTCTAATTCATAATTCTTTTTTCTTTAGCGTTCTAATTTTAGGTTTAGGTGTTTTTAAACTATTTAACATTTTTATTCTATTTTTCTTCTTTTTTCTTTACTAGATATATTTATTTTCTTTACGAATGCTATTTATTTCGTATGTAAAACAAAACATAGCTAGATCATGTAATGATTTATATTTTAATGAACAATTACCTGTTTTATAATCAGTCGCATATACTTCATTAAATACAAAACTTGGTTAATGTTTCTTGCATTGTAAATTCATGTTCATTCTTTTGTTTCTAATATATATCTAATACGACATATATTTTCATTATTGCAATAACTGTTTCTATAAAAACTTGTTAATTTATTTAAGAAATCTCTATCACTACTTTTTTACTTAATACGAAGTATCTTAGAAAATCAACATTAAAATATTTAGCAGCATCTTTATAAACTAAATCGTATCTTACTTTTGATAATTTATCTTTATCTTTATAACGTATTTCAATATCTTTAGTTACATCACATTCTTCAATTATACCTTCTTGTAATAAAGCTCTTTTTTTAGTACAATTTCATTGCTAAAGCAAGATGTAAAGTAGTCTATTTCTTCAAGTGAGTATGAAGTTTTCTCTCTAAATTTGGATATCTTCTTAAATTCTGGTAAACTAGAAATATCTAATTTACTATATTCTTTATTCTTTTTAATGGTTAAATAATACGCCATACTTACCTCCCAATAATGAGATTTATTATATACAATTGTTTGTTTTTTGTCAAGAAAAAAGATACTATTTATAATTTTCTACTCGGTTGCCTTGCTTTTTTTTTTTAAAAAAATAGAATATAATGTATATGAAAGAGAAATTAGTCATAATAAAAATGGCTAACACCTATTTGCGAGGTGTTCTCTTCATTGTTTTTGGCAAATCGGAGCAACCCCTGAGGTGCCCCGATTTTTTATCTATTTTCTATGGCTACCTAGCACTATTAATGCTATGGTAACAAGAATAGTTAAAGCATATGCTATAACTAATTCCATCTACTAATAACCTCCTCCCCCTAAGGTTAAGAAATTACTTTCTATCATAAAATCACCTCTCCTTCCAAAGTAAAAGCCTAGAAAAAAAAGAAGAGAACACCATAAGTATTAACCACGCAAACATTTTATACTAATTTGAATATCGTAGTCAAGGAAAATATGACTATTTTTTTAATATCTTTGTAAAGCTTTTTATTTATAAGTGTTTAATGAGAATTTTATATACCAAACAATCGTATTATGAAATGGTGATTTCACTTATTTGCTTGCCTTTTTTATTAAAAATAGAATATAATGTATATGAAAGAGAAATTAGTCATAATAAAAATGGCTAACACCTATTTGCAAGGTGTTCTCTTCAAACTAGTGTTATCGGAGCTACCCCCTGAGGTGCCCCGATTTTTTTCAATCTATTTTCTATGGCTACCTAGCACTATTACTGCTATGGTAACAAGAATAGTTAAAGCATATGCTATAACTAATTCCATTTACTAATAACCTCCTCCCCCTAAGGTTAAGAAATTACTTTCTATCATAAAATCACCTCTCCTTCCAAAGTAAAAACCTTAGAAAAAAGAAGAGAACACCATAAGTATTAACCATGCCAAAAATTATATACTAATTTGAATATCGTAGTCAAGGAAAATATGACTATTTTTTAATATCTTTGTAAAGCTTTTATTTATAAGTGTTTATGAGAATTTTGTATATAATACAAATGTATACAAATAATAAATATTTTAAACAAAGACCTTAGGCTTTGTTTAACAGTGAGAGACTATAGGCTCGAACTGAATAAGAAAAAAGATAATCAAATTAATGATTACCTTATTACTATATTAACTATTCTACCCGGAATAGTTATTATTTTTACTACTTCTTTACCTTCTAACCACTTTTTAATAATGTCACTATTTAAAGCCTCTTTTTTTCTAAGTCTTCTTTAGAAATATCTTTAAATACTTTAACAGTATCTCTTACTTTACCATTAACTTGAATGGCTATTTCAATGGTATCTTCAGTAGTCTTAGATTCATCATAAGTAGGCCATGGTTCATAAGTTATAGTATTATTATGTCCTAACATACTCCATAGTTCTTCTCCTAGATGAGGACATAATGGACTAAGTATTTTAACAAAACCTTCAGCATATTCAGTAGGTAAATAACCTTCTTTATATACAGCATTAATAAAGATCATCATTTGAACTAATTGCCGTATTAAAGTTAAGTGTTTCATAGTCATTAGTTACTTTCTTTATAGTTTGATGATATATCTTTTTCAAGATTTTTATTTTCTTTATCAAGAACTTTGTTTTCTTCAAATAATCTATATATTCTATCAAGGAATTTCTTTTGAAGCATCTATACCAGCATTACTCCATGGTTTATCTGCTTCAAGAGGTCCCATAAACATTTCATATAATCTTAGAGCATCTGCTCCATGAGATACTACTATATCTGATGGATTTACGACATACTCTGGATATCTCTTACCCATCTTAATATTGTTTTCTCCTAGTATCATACCTTGGTGAACTAGTTTTTTTAAATGGTTCTGGTACTGGTGATATTCCTTTATCATATAGATAATTACACCACATTCTAGAGTATAATAAGTGGCCAACAGCGTGTTCTGGCCCTCCGACATATAGATCTACTGGCATCCAGTGTTTTAATAATTCTGGTTCTCCTATCTCGTTATCATTATGTGGATCAATATATCTTAAATAATACCAAGAAGAGCCTGCGGCTCCTGGCATAGTGGAAGTTTCTCTTTTTTACCCTTCATACCATCTATTACTACATTTTTTCCACTTGGTAGCATTCTCTAATGGTGCCATACCATTCTTACCTTTATAGTCATCCATTATTGGAAGAGTAAGTGGTAACTCTTCATCTGGTACTAATTTGATAGTACCATCTTCCATATGAATTACTGGTACTGGTTCACCCCAATATCTTTGACGAGCAAATATCCATTCTCTTATTTTATAGTTAACTTTCTTAGTACCTAATTTATTTTCTTCAAGATATTCTATCATCTTTTTTGATAGAGTCTTCTTTATTTAAACCATTTAAGAACCCGCTATTGATGTGAAGTCCATCTCCTGTATAAGCGTCTTTAGCGATATCGCCGCCTTCAATTACTGGTATGATATCTAGATTAAATTTCTTAGCAAATTCATAGTCCCTTTCATCGTGAGCAGGTACTGCCATAATGGCTCCATTAGCATAACTTGCTAGAACATAATCACTTATCCAGATAGGTATCTTTTTTGTTATTTACTGGATTAATAGCATAAGCTCCGGTGAATACACCTGTTTTTTTCTTTACTAGCATTTGTTCTTTCTAGTTCTGACTTAGAGGCTGATAACTTGATATAGTCCTCTACTACATCTTTATATTCAGAAGTTGTTATTTCTTTTACTAGACTATGTTCAGGAGCAAGCACACAGTAGGTAGCACCAAACAAGGTATCACACCTTGTAGTGAATACTGTGAATTCTTTATCGGTACCATCTACTTTTTGAAAGTAATATTAGCACCATAACTCTTACCTATCCAGTTTCTTTGGATTTCTTTTTAGTGGATTCTGGCCAATCTAAATTATCTAGGTTATTTAGAAGTCTATCGGCAAACTTAGGTATATCCATAGACCACTGTTTCATATTCTTTCGAACTACTGGATAGCCTCCTCTTTCACTCCTTACCGTCTATTACTTCATCGTTAGATAGTACTGTTCCTAATTCTTCACACCAGTTAACGGGCATATCAATATATTTAGCATAGCCATCCATATATAGTCTTTTAAATATCCACTGGGTCCATTTATAATAAGATGGATCTGCTGTTGATATTTCTCTATCCCAATCATAAGAGAAACCTAATTCTTTTAATTGTTTTTTGAATACTTTAATATTTAACTCGGTGAAGCCGCTTGGATGATTTCCTGTTTTAACGGCATATTGTTCTGCGGGTAGGCCAAAGGCATCCCAACCCATTGGATGTAAAACATTATAGCCTTGCATTCTCTTCATTCTTGCTACTATGTCAGTAGCAGTATACCCTTCGGGATGGCCAACATGAAGACCTACTCCTGATGGATATGGAAACATATCTAGAGCATAATACTTTGGTTTACTAAAGTCTCTTATATCGGTTTTAAATGTTTTATTTTCTTCCCAATAATCTTGCCATTTCTTTTCTGTCTTTCTAAAATTATACATTCTTGTTACCTCTTTTCTTTGCTGTGTTAGTCTTTTTTGGGGACATTTTTATCTTTAGGAGTATCTTTTACTTTAATAGTCTTTTTAGGAGTACTTACCATACCATGTTTTTTGATAGTATCTACCAAGTAGACCATATAGAATAATTATAAGTAATATTATTATAAATATTCCTACGATTAATTGCCACATCCATTTATCTAATAATTTAGATATTATTATATATGTTGTATCTATGATAAAGGTATTAACAAAGGCTGTAGCATAAATAAATTTCTTATAGTTTATTTTACTTTGATCTAATCGGTAGAGGCTAACTAAGTAATAGAATTCTACGGGTACTTTATTGGGATTATATTTAGTTTTCTTTCTTACAAAGATTAACCAATATAATATAAATACTCCAATATATACAATTAAAAATTCTAGTAATATTTTTAGTATATCTTTCATAAATGCCTCCTTATATATCTATGTATTATACTATGATTTTTCTATATATTCAAGTAGATTTATAAATACATTTATATATTTTTTATCTAAACCTTTTCTTTTTAGTTTTCTTATTTTTATTCTTTTCTTTCTTATTTCTAAATCACTAAATAGTATCTTATCTAATTCTTCTTTTAAGTTTGTTCTTATTTCTAGATCAAATAAGATATTTTTTATTTCTTCATTTATTATTACATCTGATCCTACAAGTATATTAGTACCTTTGATATTTACTTTGATTTCTCTACCTACGATAGCATTATCTATTTTTATGATAAAGTCATCTCTATCATAATAAGTGCTATAACTTATTGTTTTATCTTCAATATTTACTTCAGTTATATTTCTAGTATTTTTTAAATCTAAGTAAGTATGTTCTTCTGGATAATAAGTTCTTACCTTCTTCTCTTGAGATAATAAATGTATAATTATCTAATTCATACTGATAATTAAACTTAGTTATCATGTATAAGCCTTTTTTATAGTTATTAGAATAGCCATCATCTTCGTAGAAGGAATACTCACCATTATCTAGTGGATATATATTTAGTTCTAATATACTTGGTATATCTTCTTTAATATTTATACTTGTTGGTATGATAGAACCGGCTTTAACAAATACAGGATAGTCTTCATCACGATAGAAGTTATTATAGTATTTATTACCAGTATATTTTTTACCATTTAGGTAATCAAACCATATACCATTTGGTACATATATTTTCTTTATTGATCTTTTAATAACACTATTTTTTTCTTTCAGTAATTGGGGCTATAAAGAAGTTTCTACAGAAGAAGTATTCATTCTTATATAGTGGTTCATCTATTATCTTAGGATAATCTATATAGAATGGTTTTACTAGTCCATGCCCAGTTTTATGATAGTTATAACTTTCACTATATAGATATGGTATTAGTTTATATCTTAAATTCATATAGTATATTATATTATTTCTAATGATACTATTCCATTTCCATGGTTCTCTCTTTTATAGTATACTCCGCCTTCACTAGCTAAGAGAAATATTGGTGAGAAACAAGAGAACTCAATATACCTTAAGTATAATTCGTCTTCTTCAATACCACCGTGGTAACCCCCCAATGGGATGGGCTATAAAGGATAAGCCCATGTTATATCCTTGAGAATTATATCTTGGTAATAAATTTAATGTTGTCCAGTTTACTAAGGTTTTACCACTCCAGATAATGGGATATCTATGCATAGCTATATTAGCATTTCTAGATAGTGTTAATCCTCTTATATTTTTTTTTATATTACTTAGTCCATGGTGATAGTGGTCTATCTTCCATAAATTTATTCTATCTAATGGATTATTATAATCAATACTATATACTGATACTCCAAGATTATTTAAGTTATTTATAAATATATTAAAATATATACCTATCTTATCATTAGATAAAGGAATAAAAAGTTTACTTTATCTAAGTTAGTATAACTACTTATATAGTTATATTCATTAGGTACCTTTATTTTATATAACTAGTAGGATTTATTGTTACTCCTAGTTTTATATTATTGTTATTTAAATAACTACTTATATATTTTAAATCTATACTTTGGTATTAATGTACTTCCATTATGCCAATAGTCTCCAAGTAGAAATACTGATATTGGAATATTATTTATATTGAATTTATTTACTAAATTAACTATATCACTAGTACTATAGTTATCGTTCTTATACCATATAGCTCCAAGAGCATATCTTGGTATTAAATTAGGATAGCCTGTTAGAGTAAAATAATCTGTTAGACAGCCTTCAAAATCATTATTATACATAATTAGATATAAATCTTTTATATCCTTAGGTCTTTCTATGAAATTATCGTTTTCATCTAATACTAGAGACCCAGAATCATCTATTAGACATATTCCGTCTAAGGAATATAATCCTTTATCTAATATTATTTTATCTTTGATACTATCTATTGAATAATTAATGGCTCGCATATTTCTTATTTTTCTTTGCTACCTGCCTGCCATTCTTTATTGGTACCATTTATTACTGCTTTTTATATTACTACCAAAAGTAGTTGATTTGAAATCACTATCTTTTTTACATAAGATAAAGTAAATATACCAGTATCTATTTGAATAAGAGTATTACTTTCAGTAATAGAATATGGTACTTTAGGGAAAGATCTATTTATTACTAAAGAAGTTGATCTATCTTCAAATACACCATTAATACTATATTCTAATCTTATCATTCTAGGAGTTAATATTGTAAATCTATATTTATTACCTATAATATAAGATTCTTTATCACTAATTAATTTATTTTTACTATCTATATAGTAATTACTCACATTAGTCATAATATTCTTTCCTTTCTATTCTTTTTTTATCTACATATCTATTTTACTTTATAAGGCGCCAAACTAGTGTTAATACCAAAATTTATTTTTCATTTTTCGCCTTTCCATGAATACTTATCTTCTCTTGGCGACTTTCGCCGCCCTTGCCCCTAACAGACTTCACCTGTTTGAGGGGTCCCTTACCAAGTTCTTCCTACCAAAGTTATCTTAAATTAACTGCTTACGCACTTAATTTGTACGGATTACTACTTGAGCCATCTCCTGACTCTATTCCCAGTTTAGAACTTAGAGAAAGGACTGGCACGGCCCCACGCGCAGCACCCGTAAAGTACTCGCCCACATTGCCGTGCGAATACCACGCACCGAACGAGTAGCTGGAATCAGGGGTTAATAGCCATCCATGATTGCTTCCATTATCTGTTATAATTGCTTTCATCCAGTTGTTTGAGGTACAAGTACTATTATCGTAATTTGCCAATGTCTGTTTGCACTGATTTAAATCTGCCGCATAACCATAATCGCTTGGATATGCTAAGGCTATTTTTCCTGTCCATGTTGTTGGTCTACCTGTATATACTGTTGTTCCTCTTTCATATTCATATATTTCATTTGGATATACTCCAGTATCATTCCATCCCCCCTAGATTATATGTTGTCTCTGCAATCATATTTCTTGTTTCATCATTTTTTTATTCCTGTACTTGTAAAATCACAGGCGGAGTAATTAACACCTTCATCAGTAAAACACATTCCTGATGCACTATTGTAATATAAACTATATCCTAAATAATTGCCTTCAGAATCTTTATCATTGTTATCATTTATATAATAATCAACTGGATTAAGTAGTTTCATTAATCTTGCGGTAGTCCAGTCATTTTTACCACGATCATCTTCTGCTCCAGTACTAATATTCTTGTTGTCCCAAGAATATTTTCCTATTTGACTACCTCTTATTAGTTTTAACTTACCATCAAATACTCCTATTATTCGCCATGTTTCACATGTACTAGATGTTTGATTACTATAGTCAGAACAATTAAAGTATATATAGTTATTTGGACTTGCTCCATAATATCTTATATTGCCACCATCTAGACTAGTTGTAGTACCACCCAGTCTATCATTCATTAATGATACTGATGGTGCTGTATTATATGTAATACTATTATTTGTTGCTGTTACCTTTGCTGCACTAGTATATAAACTAATAATAGTGTCTGCTGCTGTTGGTTCTTTTTTGAAGACTAGCAGTGCAATCTACTGATATACTAAGAGATTCATTAGATATATTACCTAGTTCTTCACTATTATCAAGCCATACATATACTGTATATATTTGCTTAGTTTGTTCTAGATATAGATTTTTTAATATTGTTACTTTTGAACCGGATGTAGTACCTTTTAAAGATCCCTCCTTTAGTACATTACCATTATTTACTACGGCATATTTAAGTGCAGGACTATTACTTAAATTAGTACCTATAGTATTAACAGTTAATTCTATTTTACCATATATATCATAAGAGTCATCCTTCTTCCAAAATTCAATATCGCTACTTGCTCCACCTTCATAAGAAGTACTAGGATTTAAAGTAGCGGCAGTTATATCAGTACCTTTAACATAATTAATATAATATATGCTAGTCCATGTGTTGTTGTATTTACTCCAATATTTTTAGATAACTGAGCTTTATATAAAGCATAAGTACCACTTACTATTATTGTTATCACTAATACACTTAAAGAAATTATCATAAATAGTTTACTCTTTTTTCACTATATTCACCTTACTTTTCTACTAATACAATGATATCATAATATAAAAAAAAAGTGCAATAAACTCACACTTTTTTTTCTTGAGTATTTTTTTTGATTATGTAAAATAATATTGTAATAAATGTATAGAATATTATTACTAAGATACTTCCTATTATACTGGTATTTTCTACTCTTACTATTAAGGTTAATAATACTAATATTAAGCATAATATTATATTTTCGTAAATAATATTTAAAATATTACTAAAATTATTTAAAATGCTTATTTTTAACTTTTTATTTATAAATATAATACTAATAATTGTACTAGTAGCCATACCTATTATTATAGATAATACACTACCAAAATATAGACTACTACCCATACGATAACTGGCATTAATAAGTGGTATTTCAAATACTAGTTTAATTATTAATCCACTTAATAAGGATATTTTATTTATTTTTACTACTGGTAACTTTTTATACTTATATCCATTACATAATTATATAATGTATAAAAAAGAATATTAATACTACTAAATCAAACAGAAAATTATTATTACTAAATAGTATTTTACAAATAGGACCTGATATTATCATTAAAAAGTATTGTTATTGTAATCAAATAATTAGATACTTTAATTATTTGATTACTAAAATTATCGCTATTTACTTCAAGATGTTTTTTAATATATAACTAATATATTTTATAAAGTATATTCCATAGAAGTATACATTAACTATAATTATACTTGTATTTTCATAACTATAATTATATTTATTAATTAAAGTATAATATAGTATTATTATTGATGTATATATATAGCCTTCTTTAATAAGATTATATATAGTTATACTTTTATTAATATCTAATATACTTCTTATTATTTCTTTATAATTATATTTTTCTCTTACTTTTTACTTTATTTTTTCTTAATATAAAGATATATAGTAATAACATTATTATAATAAATATCATTATATTTACTGAGTATAACAGTAATACTTTAATATAATCATCTAATTTAAATACTTGATATAAAAGTATACTTGATATACTATTTATTAATAATAGTAATAATAAATATATATTAAATAATTTATTATCCAGTTTTTTATATTTTGTATATTCTAGAAATATACTTGTTATTTTAATTATAATTATAGTTAAAGTAAATAATACTCCAAGTACATTTATTATATTTAATCCTTTAATAGACATAACACTACCTATTAAGAATGATAATGCACTAAATACTATAAATAATAAACTAATAAATATAATTGTTATTTTATATATTTTATATTTATTTTTTTATACTTTTCTAATGTACTTTTTATATTTAATTCTGAAAATATATTATATAGTAATATACTTAGACTAGAGCTTAATACTAAATTTAATATATTACTATTCTTAGTAATGTAGTTTAATAGTACTAAAAATAACATAAATAGTAAATATATAATATTAATTTTCTTTTTCATTGCTCACCTACAATTAAATTATATATTAAATATTAAATTTTTGCAATTTTTTTTAAAAAATGGTTGCTATTTTTTAATGTTGTTGTATAATCTATATTGACTGATGTCTTGGTAGCTCAGCTGGATAGAGCAATCGCCTTCTAAGCGATCGGTCTGGAGTTCGAATCTCCACCAGGACACCACTTTAAATATTAAAGCCTTATAAAATAAGGCTTTTTTATTTTACTTTTCACCTATTTTGGAGTAATTAAAAAATACTAGAGTTTATTATTCTAGTATTTTTTTAATTAGTTTGAACAGCAGTCACATTAGCTTTAACAATAATATTTTTACTATCAATATCATCATTAGCCTTATTTCCATCTATATAAAATATTATTAGAATAATCTTGTCTTGTACCGTCATCAGCAAGTGCTTTTTCATAGACAGTTCTACTACCAGAACTTGGAATAGTATCTGTAGCTAAAATATCAAAAGTCATATTTTCTAGCGTTCTTGCATCAACTCCAGAAAATAGGGATGCATCATAACTTGCTACTACATAATTTAGTGCTCCAGAACAACTACCCGAAGCATTATATATGCTTGGTATTAAATCTGCATTTAATTGAATGGATAATTTGGCTTTTACTTTTGTGCATTTTGGATCTTTGCTAGCACTTAAATTAGTTACAGCCATTCCTCTTTTTTTATTGTAATCTTATTATTAGATATTAATTTATTAGCATCTACAAGTAGCATATCATCAGTAACTAAATTACCTTCGGTATAATTAATATTAAAACAAGCTGTATTACCACTTATATTTATTCTACTACTTTCCCAAGTAAACCAAGCAAAAAGTAAATCCTGCGATCAATATAACAAATAGTACTATACCAATAATAGTTCCAATTATTTTAATTTTTTTTATTTTCCTTCATAGATATCTCCTACTCTTTCTATTTAAGTATATCATTTTGAAGTTTATTAGTCAATTGAAAGAAAATATTTTTTATTTTAAATCACTTAATGTTAAAGCATATACCTCATTATTATTAACATAAAAAGATACTGTTTCTAAATTATTATATATATCATTCATAGAAAGTCCTATTGTGTATATAACTTCTTCAAGTATTTTGTTACTATCTGGATCACTTAATAATAGTTCATTGAAATTTAATTTTAAATTATTACCTCCTAATTCATAGTCATTTAATACTACACCGGCATTTAAATGACTCATTAAATTTGTTTCATATATTGGAGAACTACTTAATTCTTTTTAATTATTACTTTTTACCGGTTCTATTTCCTCTTTATTTATATATTTAGTTACTGGTACATAATAATTACTATCGTTATATTTATTTACATAATATACCGTATATGAATCAATATTATTAATCGTTGTTAATTCATATTCTTTATTTATACCATAACTTCTATCTAATACTGAAGGAATTATTTTTTTTTGCTATGTGGAAGATTTGTTAATATATTTCCTTCTACTTTAATTATTATTTTATCTATACCTTTGATACTAGTTAAAGTATAAATTATTGATTCAATCATCTTTTTCTTCTTCTACTTCTGATACATCAAGAAATTCTTTTTTGAAAAATCTATTGTTAATATTTTATCTTTTAATTCTATATTAAGTATACTAGTATCTGGTGGTATAATACTCCTGAAGCCATTAGGAATAATATTTGATTTTTTTTCCTCCAATAGTAAGACTATCTAATAGATCTTTAGCTTTATCTATATCATTACAATTACAACTAACAATATTTGTTCTTGCTACATAATCATTTTTATCTATTAAATATATTGTGTCAGTAATATTATTATAAGTATATTCAATATCTTTGTTTTTTAATTCTATTTCTTTTTTCTATTATCTGGGATTAAATATATTATTAGCAGCAGTAAAACTGCTGCAGTAGATACCATTATTTTTTTAATAGACATTCTTTTTTAACATAAACCTATCACCTAGTAAAATATATGTGTTAATTAGTAAATAAATTACATGAGAAAAAGAAAAAAAGCACAATTTGTGCTTATAATGATATTTCACCAAGCCTAATTAGTTCTACCACCGCTTGTGCTCTTCCTTTTACAGATAGTTTTTTTGCATAGTATTAGAAATATGATTTCTAACTGTTTTCACACTAATATTTAAAATATCAGCTATTTCTTTCGTACTTTTTTATTATCCACTAGTAACGAAAATACTTCTTTTTTCTCTCTTTTGGTTAATATACCTTTACTCATAAATACCTCACTTCCCTTGTACATAGGGTGGTCAATGTCTTTTCATATTATTGTATTCCTATATTAAAATAAAGTGAGGTATTTTAACCTAATTTAATTAAATTTTACTGAAATATACCATTTTATTATCAAATTCTTTTTTGAACTAGTCGCATTATTTCATTAGCTTTAGAGGTATTAGAATCATCTGAATCGAGTACCACTCTTACATTATCACCATCTATTTTAACAAAATTATCACAACTGCACATTTCTTTTTTATCTTAGTTTCTATTGTCTCTTCTTTAGAAGAATTTTTATTTATTAATTTTAATTCTTCAAAATAATTGTTTTTTTTTCTTCGATACTGACACTTTTATCAGTAATTTTTTTTTTCTTTCAAGCTATTTATTTTTTCTTTAACTGTGGTATCATCTTCTACTTTAAGAGAAGCAACTACACTTGATTCTTTTATTTCTGTACTTGTAGTTTCTGATTCTTTATTTGATAAATCTTTATCAAATACTTCATTAGGCATTGTTACATAATAAATAGATAATACTAATACTAAACTAAATAATGTTAAAAACCATAAATTTTTTTCTTATTAATCATATTCTTTCCTCTTCTTTCTATTTAAAATATATTAGTAATAAGAAAAAAATATGAAATAAATTCATATTTTTTAGCTTCTTTTTATAATAAATGATAGTTTGTTCCTCTTTTGAAATTTCTTGTTTTAATATCAGCATATTGGCATCCTCTAAAGTAACATAATATTTGCCTTTTAAATACCAATCATTATCTTTAATATTTAAGATACCGCCTTCATATGTATAATTTACTGTGCCACACTCGATATTATCATCACTATTATAGTAGCAAAGTTTCATATTATTATTTTTTTTGTAATTCAATAACACATCTCCATGGAACCATATTAGAAGTTTCTTTTCCATCTAATATAGTTTTATTTTCTTCAAGTCTCCATGTTCCATATAGTTCTTCTATTTTTATATTATTTCTATTTGTAATATAAATAATAGTTACAAAAATAATTGCAAATACTAGTACTAATAGTAGTATAATTAATATCTTTTTTTTTCATAATATTTCACCTCTAATTACATGCATCATAAGTTCCTGTACAACTACCATTTGGCTTTTGCTGATATACTCTACACTGGTTATTTACGCATGCAGCACCACATGAATTACTAGCACTACATTGACTATCTTTAGTACAATAGCCACATGGTTTTACGGGAGAACCGCCAGTACCACCACCACCAGTACCACCACTACTAGGGCAATACCAATTAGCCTTAAGTTCAATATTGTATTCATCACTATCAACATCAAACCACTGCCTAATGACTTTACTTTCTGGATAATAGTACCAACCATATAGTGAGCAGCCGCTTCTTGATATCCTTGGCATAGTAATATTCGTTAAATAATAACTACTATCAAAGGTATACCTTACTCCTGCGGTGGCCATAAAAAGAAGAATTCTGTAGTGCCATCACTAAATTTACCTCCATCAGCATAAAATGTAACTTTATGACATTGTGTTAAATTATTTCTGAGAATAGTGCCTGATGTACTTTGTTTATTCTTTGATGTGTAGTTACATCTTGCATCAGCGCTTGAAGCAGAATCACATGTAGTAATATAATAGTAATCACTACCTGAACATCTATAATCATTAATAGAATCTTCCTTAATCCAATTAACATATAATGTTACTTCACAATCAGAATTAGATGCATCACATAAATCATTGACATCATATCTAGTTGCTTGATTAAATGTATTTTTTGCATCATTATACCATTCTTTACCACTAACTGCTTTATAGCCACTTCTTACAATATTTATATATGCAGGATTATTATAATTATATAAACCATTCGAACCTAACATATCACCATAATTATATGCTTCTATTATTGTACTTCCGTTTAATGTTACATATGATCCACTTGTACTATAAGCAGAATTATTAGTATTTAATTGACCACCATTAACATTATATTTAATTTTAATTTTATTTGCCTTCCAGCCAGCATAGACTGTTATATTTTTTTGTATAGTTATATGTATCAGATGATAAATATTGTGCTACTCTTCGGCCTTTCATTTACACCATATGTTAAATAATGGTTATATAATTTATCTGCATCATAATTAAAAGCATTATATAAATCTGGATTTGTATCAGCATAATAATTTAAAGGTTTGTCTTTGTAATCAGGGTTATACCATCCAATAAAAGTATAGCCTTTCCTTTTTGGAGTACATAAAGTACCAATTTGTGAATTATAATTAACAGTCTTTGATGTACATCCACTTCCATTATTATTATTATATGTTATGGTATATGTTGACAATTTAGTTATTGGATAATATGTTTCACTCTTATTTATAGATTTTGAAATATTTACATTCCAACTACTTGTTGTAGCACTACTATTAGTATTCCAACCAACTACACTATATCCTGCTTTTTTTTTATAATTGGAGAAGTTATACTACAACTTTTATTTCTATCTGCTAAACATAACTTTTTAATATCACTAGTTTGTCCACCAATTGTATCAGCAGTTCCTCTACTAAATATAGTTATATAAGAACTAAAAAACTTTTTGTACTTGACTTAGAATTATTACTTTTTATCTCTTGTTTCAGCAGTAACATCAAAATCCCCATTCTCTGTATAAGAAAGTATTACTTCTTTATCTGATACTTTATACCAAGAATTAATTGATATTTCCTTGGTCTCTTTATCACAAACATAATTATTTGTTATAGTACTTAATGTACACTTCTTTACATTTTTATTAGATGTAGCATTAATATCAGATTTAAAATAATGATTACCATTTTGATTACCATTTTCATCTATTATATTGGTATCATCATAAGTTATCTTAATAATATCATTACCATTTATGCTTATAGTAGGTTCTTTTTTATATCTAGTGTTTTAATATTTTTTGTAGTACATGCCTCTGAATCATTACTTGATGTCATACATACTCTTATGTCATATCCGTATTTGATTCTAGTCCTGTAATCTTACATTTATTACCATTAATTGTAGTATTGTTATTTTCTATAAATTCTGCATTTCCGCCATCACAATTCTACTCTTAGCATAGCTGCATTTCCTTTCTGTTATATTACTACTAGTACCATCTTTAGTTTTAAACTCGGCATCAGTAAATTCTGCAATTATAGTATCAGTATATGTTTCTTCCCCTTTAATAGTAGGGAGTTTCTTTTTATATTTTCTGGTTTTTTTTACCACCAGTGCAATAATTAAATGCCTCTATTTTATCCGTTTCATTCTCACTAATTTGTGGTGTTAAAACAAATTCTTTTTTTTATTACTTTACTAGTTTTATCTTTTACTACTGCTATATAATCATTTAAACTTATGGTATTACCTTCAACACTCTTAGCATTTTTATCTAAAAGACCCTTATTAATAAGTTCTTGTATTGTAGTACAAAAATATATATTATTAGATTTATTAGAAGCCTTCCAAGTATCATCAGTGTATTCACCTGAATATGTTCGTGCAGACTCTTTTATACCACTTACTGATATTGTTGTACTAGTAGTTTTAGCCTTATCTACTGAACTAATAATACCATAAGTTGTTAAACCTAATACTAAACCTATTATTAATATTGTGGCTAATAACTCTATTAAAGTAAAACCCTTATTAGATAATTTCTTCATTCTTTATCACCTACCATAATTAAATTATACAGTAAAAGGTAAAAAAGAGCAAGATATTTTATAACTGAAATATAATGCATTTCTTGCTTGCTTAAACAATAATGAAAAATTTGTATAAAAAAACAAGTATTTTAATATTTACTTGTTTTCTTACTTTCTATTAATTTTTTTTTTAAGTAGTTTTTTATTATAATTAAATATTTGTCTTTTTATCGAGTCCAACACCAATGTGTAACATTTGGTTTGTATTTATTTTTCCAAGCACACATATATTTTCCTTCTTTTTTCTGTTTTTCCACTCTTCATATTTGTATCACAATATAAATTAATTAAATTACCTCCTGCAACACCACAATCAGCATCTTCATTACAAGTACAATTTAACAATTTTCCTTCACTAGAATCACCGCCTGAGCCTCCAGAACCGCCAGAACTGGTTGGACAAGTTAATTTACTTCTACTATCAACCAAATAATCTTTCCAGTTACCATCTGAACCTGTTCCACCTTTTGACATGTAGCATTTATCATCAACCTCATACCACCAATCATTAACTAGCTTAGTTCTTACTTTAACTGGTACACCGCAGGCATAAGCTGTAACTATAGAGTAACTTGTTCCTGAACCACTACGGCAATTTAAACCAATATTAGCATTTATATACATTGTTTTTTGTACTAACTTCAGTCCAATTAACTCCAAGCGTTATTGTACAATCAGTTTTACTAGCATCACAGAAATCACTAGCTTTATATGTATTTGTATCTTGACTATATGTTTGCTTAGTACAGTTTCCACTTAAACATTTCCATTCTGCTCCACTTACACCTTCATAACCATTTCTCATAATATTTAAATAACTTGAATTATTATAATTAGGTAATCCAGTAGACATAAATAGTATCATTATAATACATTGAATGTAAATTACTACCATTTTGAGTAACTATACCATTTGCATCTACTGAATATGCTGCCGTAGATATCAAGGTACCACCATTAACACTAAAGTTTATTATTACTCTATTTCTACGCCACTGAGCATACATAGTTATATCACTATTACCAGAATATGTTGCACCAGCAGAATATGAGGTTCCATTACCAGCACTACTAGTATTCCAATTAACAAACGTATATCCTGTTCTAATAGGTTTACTAGTACTTAAAGTTATGTTTTTATTATGTTCTTTTACTTGATTACTAGGCGCACCACTTCCACCATTAGCATTATATTTTATAGTATACGTCTTTAATTTTACTATTGGAAAATATGTTTCACTCTTATTTATATTTTTTGAAGTGTTTTGTGACCAAGTACTTGTCATAGCATTACTATCGGTGTTCCAACCAACTACATTATATCCTGCTTTTTTTTTTTTATAATTGGAGAAGTAATAGTACATGTTTCATCCTTATTTACCAAACACAATTTTTTAATATCATTAGTTTGTCCACCAATTGTATCAGCAGTTCCTCTACTAAATATAATCTTATATAAACTATAGTTTTTATCAGTAGATTTATAATTACCACTCTTGTCTCTAGTTACCGCAGCTATAGTAATATCTCCACTATTTGTATAAGATAATTTAACTTCTTTGTCATCTACTTTATACCATTTATCTTCTGTAATATTTATAGTACTATCACTACTACAAGAAAAAAGTTTCTCCCTCTTCGTTACAAGTACTTACATTTTTTTTATTAGATGTAGCATTAACATCAGATTTAAAATAATGATTACCATTTTGATTACCATTTTCATCTATTATATTGGTATCATCATAAGTTATCTTAATACTATCATTTGTATTTATATTTATACTTGGAGATTTTACTTCTTTTTTGTTTTAACTATTTCTGGAGTAGAACAAGCACGTGAATCATTTTTTGATGTCATACAAACTTTAACATAATAGTTTTTGTTTTGCACTAATCCTTCAATCTTACACTCTTTATTAGTGATTGTACCTTTGCTTGTAAAATTACCACTGGTAGTTTCGTCATAAAGACATTCTCTCTTTTTTTAATATTACTAACATTACCATCTTTAGTTTTAAATTCGGCATCTGTAAATTCTGCAATTATAGTATCAGTATATGTATTTTTTTTTGTTAATGATAGGCAATTTCTTTATATCTTCTGGTTTAATATTACCAGTACAATATTGATGTGCCTCGTGTTTTTTCTTCATCTTCATTGAAGGCTTGTAAAGTTAAAACAAATTCTTTTTTATTACTTTAGTAGTTTTATCTTTTACTACTGCTATATAATCATTTAAACCTATTGTATTACCTTCAACATTTTTAGCATTTTTATCTAAAAGACCCTTATTAATAAGTTCTTGTATTGTAGTACAAAAATATATATATTATTAAGTTTATTAGAAGCCTTCCAAGTATCATCTGTGTATTCATTTGAATATGTTCTAGCAGCTTCTTTTATACCAGCTAATGTTAATTTTGAGCCTTCATCTTTAGCACTTTTTACTGAACTAATAATACCATATGTTGTTAGACCTAATACTAAACCTATTATTAATATTGTGGCTAATAACTCTATTAAAGTAAATCCTTTATTTGATAACTTCTTCATTCTCTATCACCTACCATAATTAAATTATATAGTAAAAAAAAAGGAAAAAAAGAGCAAGATTTTTATATCCTTATTGGATCAAAATCAAACTCTACTTTTACCTTGGAATTATTTTTTATACATACTATCAATAAATTTTAATGTATCATATAGGTTATTATCCTTTTGATATTTTAATATTATTTGATAATGATATATATTATTTATTTTAAACATACTTGCAGTAGTAGGTCCCAATATTATGGTACTGGGGTTTAATTTACTTTTTTAAATAGTTTCCTATTTTACCGGATTCTTCAAAACCATATATTATAATCTTTAGAGGTAATACTAATTAAAGTCATATAATAGTATGGTGAATATTTTAGCATTTTACGCATTTGCATTTCTTCTTTATAGAAACTTATATAGTCGTGTCTTGAAGATAATTCGATACTATAATGTTCTTTATTATATGTTTGGATTATTACTTCACCAGGACTTGTACTACGGCCCGCTCTACCAGATACTTGGGAAAGTAACTGGAAGGTATTTTCTCCCGCTCTAAAGTCTGGTACCATTAATGATGAGTCAGCAGATACTACTCCCACAAGAGTTACCAGTGGAAAATCTAAGCCTTTGGCTATCATTTGGGTACCTATTAAGATATCATATTTATGACTACCAAAATCTTCAATTATTTTTTCATGTTGTCCTTTTTACTAGTGGTATCGACATCCATTCTAACTATTTTAGCGTCATATAATTTATGTAATTCTTCTTCTAGTTTCTCAGTACCAAGACCATAGTCTTTGACATTTTCTCCCCCCCACATTTAGGGCATTTATTATTTAATGGTACTGATTTACCACAGTAATGACATTTTAGATTGTTACTACTTTTATGATAAGTATATGTAATATCACAGTTTGGGCATTTCAAAGTATAACCACAGTCCCTGCAGGTTATTACTGAAGAGTATCCTCTTCTATTTAGAAGTAATATTACTTGTTCATTTTTAGCTAGTTTTTCTTTTTATCTTCTCTTTTTAAAATACTTGATAATATGAAATTGCCTTTTTTTACTTCTTCTTTCATATCTACTATTTGGACTTTAGGAAGAGTACTAGATCCTACTCTAGTAGTTAGTGTTAGAAGTTCATATACTTTATTACCTGCTCTTGCCATTGATTCTAGACTAGGCGTAGCACTACCTAGTAATACTGGGCATTTATGATAGTTACTACGCCAAATAGCTATATTTTTGGCATTATACCTTGGATGATTTTCTTGTTTATATGAAGAAGTATGTTCTTCATCGATTATTATTACTCCAATATTATTAAATGGTACAAAGATAGCACTTCTTGTACCTATTACTATCTTAGATTTACCTTCGGTTATTTTTCTATATTCATCATATCTTTCAGTATCAGATAATTTAGAATGTAATACAGATATTATATTACCAAATCTAGAGATAAATTTACCTACTATTTGAGGTGTTAGACTTATCTCTGGTACTAACATAATAGCGTTCTTTCCATTATTAATAGTCTTCTCTATAATATTCATATATACTTCAGTTTTACCAGAACCGGTAACTCCATATAAAAAAAGAAATGTTTTTGAAGTACCGAATGAATTTATTACTCTAGAAGCTACTTCTTTTTGTTTATCAGTTAGTTCTACTTTCTTATAGTTATGTGAACCTGTATAATTATATCTTTTTTTCTTCTTCCATGACTATTTTAGCAAAACCATATTTAATAATAGTATTAATACTACTAGTCATTTTAGTTATTAGAATATCTCCTTCTTTTTAACTTACATAATATATTTATTTGACTTTCATATTTACAATTTTTAATATATTCATCTATTTCTTCAATACTTTTTAATCTTTTAAGATATTTGTTATATTTTATTTTGATATTGGTATTTATTTCAGCTTTTAGGGCTTTAGGTAGCATTACTTGATAGGCTGATACTAATGAACATAATAGTTTATTACTCATATCTTTACCTAGAAGAAGCATTTCTTTATTTAATACTGGAGTATCATCTACTATATCTAGTATATCTTTTATTTTGGTTTTATCATAATTTATATCTGGATTTATCTTAGTAACAAATCCTTCAAGAATCATTTTACCAAAAGGTATTTTTACTCTAATACCTACTTTTATTTTACTTATTAATTCTTTTGGTACTGAATAGATATAATTTTGATCTACTGCTTTGGCTCCTATTTGAGTTAATACATTTATATACATACTACCACCTACTTATTATTTTATCATATTATTATGAAATTTGTTTATTAAAATATTTAAGATGGCTATAATATTTTTTATAGCCATCTTCCGCTAGTTATATTTAATATTTCGTTATTTTCATATTTAGTGGTATAATTAATAATCTTTTTAATTAGATTTTTAATACTTTTATCACTATTTAAATCTATATCTTTTATATCTATTATTTTTTTTTTTAAGCCTATTTTATATTTATAACTATTTACATACATATAGAGACTTCTATCAATTAATCTAATTATTTTTACTTCTTCTTCGTTATCGGCATTACAAGAGAATATTAAATCTTTATACCAATCTATTAAATCAAATGATAATTCATCTTCATAGTCGACTTCTGAATTTATTATATCATCGTAATGTGGACAACATTTTAATATCTTTTTTACATTAGATATATCTATAGTTTGTGTAATCATAGGCTCTCCTTTTATTTTACACTTACATTATAGCAATAGTTTATTTATTTGTAAAGATATTCGACATATTTGGATAATATATTATATTCACTTTAAATTCTAAGGTATTAAAGTGTTGTTATTAGCCTATAGTCTAATAACAATGTATCTACATACCCATTATATATAAGCCATAAATATATACTTATATATCTATAAGAAGAAAAAGAAACAGTCATTAAATGAAGTTGTAAGATAAAAGTAGACACAAAAAAGAATGTGTTTGCTTTTTTCTTTTGTTAAAATAGAAATAGGAGGTAAAAATATGGCAAAGAAAGGTCAAAAATTTAAAACATGGACAGCTGATGAAAAATATAATGTAATCAAACCAATTATTGATTTAGAAATTAGCTTAGCACAAACAGGTAAAAAATACAGGTGTTAGTAATAGTATGTTACACCGTTGGATTAAGTCATATAAGGAAAATGGTTACGATGGTTTAAAAGCCAAAAAAGAAGCCTGGAAATCCACTAATGAAATATTCCAGAAGAAAAAAATCTTACAAAAGAAGAACATTTAGAATATGAAAATATGAAGTTGAGAATTGAGAACGAATTATTAAAAAAAAGGATACCTAATGAAAGGAGATGGTACAATTGTAAAATACACGAAATAACCCAAATAAAATATGAAATAATTGAATTATTAAGCAAAGAATTTAATATAAAATCCTTATGTTTAATTATGAAAGTATCTAGAAGCGGTTATTATAAATGGCTTAGAAATAAAGAAAATTTAAATAACTATGAATTAAATAGAAAAGATTTAGGAATTTTAATAAAAGATATTCACACAAGAAAACCAAGTTATGGATATCATAGAATAAATGCAATTATAAGACGGGAAACTGGCTGGATTGTATCAGACAATTTGGTACATAAAGTATGTAAGTTGTTAAATATAAAATCTAAAACAAGACATTATAAGTATAAGAAACCTGGTGAAGAGTCGATTAAATATTCTAACCAAATATGTGGTAATTGGAATACAACAAGACCTTTTGAGAAAATTGTATCAGATACAACTACGTTTTGGTTTAGGAAAAGAAAATATTGATTGGACATTTTATTTAGATGTTTTTAATAATGAAATTGTTGGTTATGATGTAAGAGATTCAATGCATGGTAATGGTATCATAAATCATCGTGAAGCTTTAAATGATATGTTAAATAATAAAATAAAAAAGAGGATATAAAGAACTTGAAACTATCGTTCACACAGATCAAGGTTCAGTATATTCCTCAGTGTCATTTAACAATATATTTAAATCTTATATGGTTACTAGATCTATGTCTAGAGCTGGTACACCAACTGATAATCCAGTTATTGAATCAAAAAATGGCTGGATTAAAAAGAAATGTATATTGATTTTGACATAAATAATTATAACACAGTTCAAAAAATTTATTGATGATATAGTTTGGGATAATAATAATTTTAGACCAAGTTATGCACTAAACTATAAAACCCCAATTGATTATAAAAACTCAACTAGGGTTTAAATAATATTCTTTTTTAGTGTCTACTTTTTATTGACAAGTTCATCATTAAAACTATTTCTTTAGTAAATTATTTATTCTTTTTAATAATTCTATCTTTTTCCTAATAATTTCATTATTTCATATAAATCAGAGTCATACTCTTACTAGTTAGAGCCACTCTTAGTACTGTAGAAATATCAGCAACTGATCCTTTATAATTATCTGGATTTTCTTTATATTCTTTCATATTACTACAATAGCCTAAACTATCAGTTAATAGTTTAATATTATTAAACCATACTTCTTTATCAGTTACATCATAATATTTATCTATATAAGTATTTAATATAGTACTTATTTCTTCTTTGTCAGTAATACTACCCCATTCATAAGTATCAGGATTATATAACTCATCATACATATAGAATATTTGTCCTTTTACTTCACTAAAACTAGCATAATCTTTTCTAGGTTTCTTTTTGTTCTCTTTCTATATTTAATATATTTTTTTGGTATATTCTTCATACTTAGTAATTAATTCATAAAAAGTCTTTATCATATTCTTTAGACCATTTAGATAATTCATTATATACTTCATCTTTAGTCATTTTACTAATATAATTTCTAGATATATTATTTAATTTCTCTAAGTCATATAATGCTCCTGATGGAGACATTTTCTTAGGTGAGAAAGTAAAATCTAAGAAAGTCTTATCTGGATTAGCATTATGCCACTCTTCATAATTAGAATTAATAATTGTCATTAATGATTCTATTACTGCAATAATAGGATAACCTTTTTTTCACTATAGAAGCTCATTGAAGCTTCAGGGTCTTTTTCTCTTACTTATCTTTCTCTTAATATCACCATCTTGTTTCATAATAAGTGGTGTATGAATATATTTAGGAGGTTTTAATCCTAATGCTCTAAACATCTCAATATGTTTAGTAACGCTAGGTAACCACTCTTCTCCTCTTACGACATGAGTAGTATGCATTAAATGGTCATCTACTACATGAGCAAAATGATAAGTAGGAAGCATACTATCACTTTTCATTATTACATCATCAGTTATCATTTTCACTCAAACTAAGTTTACCTTTTAGTTAAATCTTCAAAAATAATCTTATTATTAAAATCTCCTTCAGATTTAAATCTTATAACATAAGGTTCACCATTCTTAATTCTTTCAATAGCAGTATCTACACTAATATTTCTACATCTAGCATATCTTCCATAATATCCAGTTCGCATTTTCTTTTTCTTCTTGATTTTTTTTTCTTAATTCATCTAATTCTTCTCTAGTACAAAAAACATGGATATGCTCTTCCTATTTCAATTAATTTCTTAATATAAGCATGATATATATCTTTTCTTTCACTTTGAATATAAGGACCATAATTACCTACTATTTCGCCTTTATATTCATATTCATCAGGTACTATTCCATATTCTCTTAAAGTAGCCATTATTAGTTCTACTGCTGAATCTACCTCTCTTAACTTATCGGTATCTTCATTTCTAAGATAGAATATTCCACCAGAGTTTTTAGCAAGTACATAATCAGTAAGTGCTTTGATAAAATCCTCCAATATGCATATACCCTGTTGGACTAGGACCAAATCTTGTTACTTTTTCTCCTTCTTTTAATTCTCTTTCTGGATATAAGCTCTCATAATAATCTACATCGTGCTCTAAGTTAGGAAATATTAAATCTGCTAAATCTTTATTTGTCATAAAATCACATCCTTTGGTTATTTTTATTATTTATATTAGGTATACATTATACCCACTTCTTTTTTTAGATAAATATAATATCTATGAAAGGAGAATGGTATTATGTACGGATATGGATGTCCAGGCTATGGTTATGATTATAACAATAGTGGATACTGGATAATTATAGTTGTTCTAATTATATTCTTTGTTTTATTCTGGGGTAATGGTTCTTGCGGATGTAGAAGAAATAATTGTTGCAACTAATTTAAATAAAGCCCTTTAACTTAAGGGCTATTTTTTTTATTTGGTTGCCCTGGTTAGATTCGAACTAACGCATGTCAGAGTCAGAGTCTGATGCCTTACCGCTTGGCTACAGGGCAGTAACAACAATATAATTATAGCATTATCTTTATTGTTATTCAAGTACTTTTTTCACAAAAATAAAAAGACCATTATTCATGATCTTTAATACTAATAGTTTTCTTAGTTTCTATTTCTTTTTTCTTTTTAGGAGCACTAACTACTAAGATACCATTCTTAAAACTAGCATCTATCTTATCTTCGCTTACATCTCCTAGATAGAAGGTTCTAGTTACTTTGCTATAACTCTTTCTTTCACGATGTAAGTATTTTTTATTTTCTTCTTTCTCATTTTCTTTTTCGAAAGTAACTGATAATTCACCTTTATCGATAGATAAGCTTATATCATCTTTTGTATATCCTGGTGCTTCCATCTCAACAAAGATTTTACCATCTTTCTCAAAAACATCACACTTTTACTGTTTCTTCTCCTTTGAAGAAACTATCATCAAAAAATAATCTACTTGGCAACATAATAATCACATTCCTTTCTTAATTTTTATTTATCTGCCATTATATCACACATAAGATTACTCATTTCAGTAGGATTATCGATAGGTAATCCTTCAATTAATCTTGCTTCAAAGTAAATAACCTTTGTGTATTTCTCGAATTCTTCTTTGTTATCTTTATATAATTCTTTTAATTTATTCGCTATTTTATGATTAGAATTTATCTCTAATACTTCACTAGCCTTAATCTTTTCACCAGTAGGCATAGAGTTAATTACTTTTTTCCATTGAAGTAGATACTTCTCCTTCAGTAGTTAAACATACTGGATGATTCTTTAACTTACTAGTAAATTTAACTTCTGTAACAGAATCTCCTAATAAGTCTTTCATACTAGATAACATATCTTTATTATTATCATTTATTTCATTTATATGCTTCTTTTTCTTCTTCAGTAGAAATATCAGTATTTTCACTAGATACATTAACAAATTTCTTACTATTGTATTCTGCTAATGTTATAATAGTAAACTCATCAACATTTTATTCAGTTAAATATAATGCCTCGTACTTATCTTTAACACTTTCTACTTGAGGCATCATATCTATTTTATCTACTGATTCACCGCAAGCATAATAAATAGATTCTTGACCCTCTTTTCATTCTTTCAGTATATTCTTTTTAAAGTAGTTAATTTCTTATCTTTAGAAGAATAGAACATAACTAAATCAGATAACTTATCTTTATTTATTCCATAGTCATTATAAATACCAAACTTTAGACCCATACCAAAGGCTTTATAGAACTCTTCATATTTATCTCTTTCATCACTTAACATAGATAATAATTCTTTCTTTATCTTTGACTCAATGCTTTTTAGCAATTAACTTAATATTCTTATTATCTTGAAGTGTTTCTCTTGATATATTAAGAGGAATATCTTCAGTATCAATAACTCCCCTTGACAAAACTAAAGTAGTCTGGTAATAAATCACTACATTTATCCATTATTAATACACCATTAGTATATAGGGCTAAACCTTTTTTCATATTCCTTGCTATAGAAGTCATATGGAGCATGACTTGGTATAAATAGTAATGCTGTAAAATTAACATTTCCTTCCATATTGAAATGTAATACTTTTAAAGGTTCTTCATAATCATGGAATCTATCTTGATAAAAGTTATTATATTCTTCATTCTTAATATTCTTTTTATCCTTCTTCCATAATGGTACCATACTATTTAAGGTAGCCTCTTCAGTATATGTTTCATATTCATCACTATCTTCTTGCTTTCTATTATTCTCTACCATCATTTTAATAGGATAACTAATATAATCAGAGTATTTCTTTATAATACTTCTTAATTTATATTCAGATAATAACTCACTATAATTATAATCTTCAGTATCTTTCTTTAGATATAAAGTTATCTTAGTACCAGTAGTTTCTTTCTTACCTTTAGAAATAGTATAGCCATCTACGCCAGTACTCTCCCAAATATGTGAATCTTCATCTTTATATGACTTAGATTCTACAAAGTTACTTTGTCACTTACCATGAATGCTGAGTAGAAACCTACACCAAACTGACCAATGATATTAACATCATCTTTACCATCATTTTCTTCTTTAAAATGAAGTGAACCTGACTCTGCGATTACACCAAGATTATTTTCTAGTTCATCTTCAGTCATACCACAGCCATTATCAGTAATAGTAAGTGTTCTGGCTTCTTTATCTAAGTCTATCTTAATTTCCAAATCATTCTTCTTAACTTTTTATATCTTTATTAGTAAGTGATAAATAATATAACTTATCTAAATGCATCACTAGCATTAGATATTAATTCTCTTAAGAATATTTCTTTATTAGTATATATACTATTTATCATTAAATCTAATATTCTTTTTGCTTTCTGTCTTAAATTGTCTTTTTTTTTCATTGTATACATCTCCTAAATCTTACATATATAATTATAGCACTAAATTAGCAATTGTCAATAGTAATTGCTAATTTTATATTAAATTATATTCAGTATATAGATACGGCTTATATATAATAGACTTTATTTTGAGACTACAGGCTCAAAATACCCTCTAAGACTATGACTTAGAGGGAATAAATAAAATAACTAGAAGTAAACTCCTAGTTATTTCTTATTTTTTCAATATAATTATTAACTTTAGATGCCCACATAGGGTCTTCAGCATACTTAGGATTCATTTCTTCCGCAGTATATATAGACCATAGTCGACATATTTATTTTTAATGTTTGCTATAAAACCATATATACCTTCTTCAAGAGTATCATAGGCTCTATAACTACCACATCCTTCACCTTTTTTTGTCCTCCGACATTATTACATGCCTTTAAAAGATAAGAACAATTCCAAGTACATCCTGTCTCGTGCATTGATATAGCCACCGCTAGATAAGGGTCTACTCAAGTTCTAGTGAATATGTAGCATAAGCATAACCCATGTTTGTTAAATCAGAAGATAAAGTTCTATTTAACTTTTCAACTAACTCATCATAAGTCACATACCTTCATATACTTCTATTCTTTCTTCCTTTACTTCTACTTCAGGAGTAGAAGTAATCTCATTATCAACCATTTTATCATTCATAGTAGCAGGATCCATTAAAGACTCCGCTAATACAATCTCATTCTTTTTATTAATGTTATCATAGTACACTATGGCACTAGTAATTCCTAAAGTTAATATTGAAGCCATTAACACTCCTAAGAGCTTACTTGGTTTCATTTCATTCACTTCTTTCCGTCTTTTGAAAAGACGTTCTCTATTATAGCAGATTTCGCTATTCTTGTCAAATTAGATAACTCTTCTGACATCTATAATAGGCATTATATACAAACTTGTTACTACTATTCCAACGTTTGAATTTAGTGCATGTACTAATTTTCCATCGCCAATATATAATGCGGCATGGCATACTACTCCATCATATCCAGACACTATTATATCACCAGGCATAATATCCTCAAGACTTATATGTCTTCCAGCATAAGCCTGCTCTGGAGCACTTCTCGGAAGATATACTCCATAATTTGCAAATACTAATTTAGTAAATCCTGAACAATCAGTTCCACTAGTTAATGAATTACCTCCATAAACATAAGGATTTCCAACGAACTGAAGAGCATAGTTTACAACCTGATTAGAAATTATTTCGTTATAAGGAATAGTTTCTTCTTCTACCGCTAAAGTCACACTATATGCACTATTCTCTAAACTAATTAATTTTTCATCAGCCTTTTTGTTCTTTTACTTCTTCTTTATTTTTCTTCTTCTTTCTTTTTTTTATCTTGTTCTTTCTTTAACTCTTCACCAGGAATAGATAACATTTCCATGGTAATGTCTTCTTTATTCTTAATCTCACTCATGGTGAATAATTCATTAGTAAGAACAATTTCTTGTTCGCTCCCCTTAATATTGCTATCGTAAAATGCATAACATAAAACTCCTAAGATAAGAGTCAGCGCTGCAATTTCCATTTTATGTTTTTTCACTTCTACACCTCTATTATTTTTTTTTAGCGGACGTTTTATATCTTATCATAAATTAATAGTACTTGTCAAACGTAAATTTATAAACACTTATAAAATAAGAAAAAAGAAAAAATAGGAATTGTAAAATTCCTATTTATTAACTAGTAGTTAATATCTAGCTAGTTTTATTCTTTCTAAATATTGGTAATAATCTTCTCTTTTTTGACTCATTTATTGGTATATTAAATCTATTATTTTTACTGCGAAAGTAGGTATAAATATTCTCTTTAAAAGATATTTTCTTCACAGTAGGATATTTCTTCTTTAGTTCCTGATAGAGTGTCCTCTATAAAAGTATTTTTAAGATTTAATTTTATAATTCTCTCTGAATTTGGAGTTGTAATAATTAAACTTTGATACTCTGCTCCTACGGTATGACCATCATAATTATTTATATTAGTATTAACTTTTAACATGAGAGCATTATCCTTATATACTTCCATTTTAGTTAGTACATAATATGGATATGACGTTCTCTCAAGAGTATAATAGATGGTATATTTATCTATTATTTCACTATATATTTTTAAACTTTTAGTATCTAGTATAGTTTCCATATTTTCCTCCGGTAAGTAGTATAATACCATATTATTTTATATTTATCAATTACCAAATATAAGTGTTACAATAACTACTGATAAAATTATACTTATTAAATCTGAAAGTAGACCTACTATTAGAGAATATTTTTATTTTTTTTACTCCTATACTAGCAAAATACAAACTTATTATATATATGGTTGTATCGGTACTGCCTTGCATTACTGAGGCTACTCTTCCTATAAATGAATCAGGTCCATAGTTATTTAATATTTCACTTAACATACTTAGAGAAGCACTACCAGATATTGGTCTTAATATAGCTAAAAGATAATACCTCTACTGGAAAAGATATCTTATTAAATAAAGGTTTTAATGTATTAGATAAATCTAAAATAAAACCACTATTAGTAAGTAAATTAATGGCTATTATCATAGCAAATATGGTAGGAAATAAGTTAATACTACTCTTTAATCCTTCTTTTACTCCTAGTAAGAAAGTATCAAATATATCTACTTTTTTATATAGACCATAAATTAGTATTATGATAACTATTATTGGTATTAAATAATTAAACATAATGTCTTCTCCAAATAAAATAGAATAATCTATCTATTAATAAACCAATAAATGATGATAAAAAGTAGTAATGATACAGGCTGTCATTATTTCAGTAGGATTATTTGATCCTGAGGCTATTCTGAGTGATATTACAGTAGTAGGAATTATAGTTACTGAAGAAGTATTAATTACTAAAAATGTTATCATACTACGTGAAGCAATATCACTATTATTATTTAACTCTTTTAATCTAGTCATAGCCTTTATACCAAAGGGAGTAGCAGCATTACCTAGTCCAAGCATATTCATAACTATATTTGATGATATATATGCAATAGCTGGGTCTCCCTTAGGTATCTCAGGAAATACTCTACTCTAATAATCTTAGATAATTTATTAGATATAATATTTAGTAGTCCAGAAGAGTCCGCTATTTTCATAGTACCAAGCCACAAACACATAAGAGGTACTAAATTAATAATTATATCTATTCCTTTAGTACCTGATGTTATTAAATTATTAGTAAGATTATTGTCTCCTTTTATAATGCTAATTATTACTCCTAGTAATATAAATACTCCCCATATATAGTTAATCATTAAACCACTTCTTTATCTTAGTAAAGATACTTTCTTTCTTATATTTAGCATTATTCTTTATTATATAGATATCTTCTTCATAAAGAAGAGTATCTCCTAGTAAATTCTATTCTTACCTATCTTTTCATAGCTATGGTAATCTTTTTCTTTTTTCTAAAACTATATGACTAGTAAGAGATTTTGTCTCACTCTTTAATAGGGGTATATATAAATCATTCTTTTATATAGAAGGTACTATCTTTATAATAAGTATCTCCATATACTTTAAATTTTATTTTTATTTAATACTTTATAGGGATAATATTTGTCTTTAGCATAATTATATAACTCTATATGAGTATTCCAATCATCAGAGTCTCTTATTGTTACCACAATTAATTTCATATTATCAATATCTGCTGTACTAACTAGTGTTCTACCTGACTCTTCGGTATAACCTGTTTTACCTCCGGTTATATAGTCATATCTAAGTAATTTATTCTTATTATTCCAGACATAAGTCTTCTTATTAGTAGTTACCTTATATTTCTTAGTACCAACTATTTCTCTATAGGCATCATTTTTCATTGCATATCTAGTAAGAAGAGCCATGTCATAGACTGAAGAATAGTTACCATGAGGTGTAGGAAGTCCGCTGGGATTATAAAAGATAGTATTCTTCATACCTAGTTCTTTGGCCTTGTTATTCATTAAATTTACAAACTCTTCATCACTACCACTGACATAGTTTGCAATCATTGCCGCGGCATCATTACCGCTACGAAGCATTAATCCATATACTAAATCTTTTAATTTTATTTCTTCCCCTACTTCTATATAGATACCAGAGCCATAGGCCTTTAAAACAGATTCATCTACAGTTACTATATCATCTAGTTTACCACTTTCTATTGCTATAGTAGCAGTCATTATCTTAGTAATTGAGGCTATTAATCTTTTACTATGCATATCTTTTAGATAATAATACTCTTCCTGTAGTTTCATCCATTAATATATAGGAAGATGCACTACTAGTACTTGCTTTTACTCTAGGAATTAATAACATAAATAAACAACATAATACTACAAATATTTTTTTTTCATATACTCACCTATAAAATAGTATGAAAAAAGGACTTTGTTTAGTCCTTTTAATTGGTAAAGTTATTGATCATTGTGCCGCTTAATGTCAAATAAATTGTTTTTTGATTTATAAACTAAAACAAGGAAGACAATAAGGCTTCCTTGTTCCTCTTAAGACCTTAGGCTTAAGAGGCATTATTTAATTCTTTTTACTTTAATATTATTATCAATAGATTTAACTATATCTCTATATTTAGTATATACTTCTTTATAATTAGATAAATAATTAGAATCAATCATAGAAAAAGGTATTACCTTAAAATCAGTATAATTACTAGTATAATAAGTATATAATAGTTCACTCTCTAAATTATTAATAGATATCTTACTAGTAGTACTATCCTTCTCTATATCTAAACTAACCATAAGTCCTACTCTATTAGCAGTATTAACAACTTCGTGAGCAGATATAAAATTACCCAGAGAATATATAACTAAAGTATTATTAATATAAGTAATAGGTTGTATTACATGAGGATGTGTACCAATAATAATATCTACTCCATTATCACTTAAAAATTTAGCCATATCTTCTTGATATTTATTTGGAGTAAATTCATATTCAGTACCCCAATGCATAGCCACAATTAAAACATCTACTTTATCTCTTACTCTATTTATATCTTCTTTTACTATATTTTTATATTCTTGATATTTAGTATCAGTATCAGGATTATTACCAGTACAAGGCCATACATTAACTAGGTATTCCTTACCACTGGGAACCTTAATACCATTAGTACCATAAGTATAATTAAGCATTGTATAAGTAATATTATTCTTCTTAAGTATATGTACTTCATTTCTCTCTTCAGTACTAGAGTATGATCCTACCGCTAGAACATTAGATTTATTATTCCAATAATTTCTTGAACTAAGTACTGCCTTTTCACCTCTATCAAGAGTATGATTAGTGGCTAAACTTACTAAATTAAATCCAGCATCAATCATATCATTTCCTACTTCGTATGGTGAATTAAAAGCAGGATAACTACTTACGCCAATATCACTTCCACCAAGTATTGTTTCTTGGTTGTAATAGCCAATATCATAATTACTAACTATCTTTTTGATGTTTTCATACATAGGTTTAAAAAATCATAACCATTATAATTAGCATTCTTTCTTGCTTCTTTATATATCTTATCATGAATAAGATTATCTCCAACCATAATAAGAGATATCTTATCATTTTCTTTTTACTTCTTCTTTAATATCTTCTTTAACATTATTATTCTTATTACCAAATTTATATATAATAATACCACTAAGTAAAATTATTAAGGCTATGATAAATATAAATTTTAATAATTTCTTTTTTTTATTCTTCTTTTTCTACTCATATAACCTCGCATTCCTACTGAAAGATTTTTCTATATTTTGTAAAATCTTTCAGTACGTTTTATTCTTTAAAAGGAAGACATAGTCTTCCTAATATATTATTTACTATTCATATGCTGGAACCACATACATATTGCTATCATACTTTTGTATAACTGTCTTATAAGTTTCATAAGTTTTCATATAACTTGGTAAATAATCTTTAATCTTTTCATTAGAGAATGGTACTACTTTAAAGTTTCTCCAATTCTTATAATAAGTATAAATAAGTTCAGTACTAATATCACTAATTTTAATGGTTTTATCATTACCTTTAACAGTTTTAGTAATCTTAAAACCAGTCATAGCGCCAACCATACATTTATAATTAGTACAAGTATCTTGATTTTGGTATTGAGCGGATATTAAGTTACCTAAAGAATATATAACTAAGGTATCATTAATATGAGTAACTGGCTGAATAACATGTGGATGTGTACCAATTATTACATCTACGCCATTATCACTTAAGAACTGAGCCATATCTTTTTCATATCGTGTAGGTTCATGAGTATATTCAACACCCCAGTGCATAGCCACGATTAGAACATCTACTTTATCTCTTACTCTATCTATATCTTCTTTTACTGTATTTTTATATTCTTGATACTTAGTATCAACATCAGGATTATTAATATTATCAGTATCTGTAGGCCATACATTAACTAGGTATTCTTTACCGCTGGGAACTCTAATACCATTAGTACCATAAGTATAATTAAGCATTGTATAAGTAATACCGTTAGCTTCTTCTACATGTACTTCATTTCTCTCTTCAGTACAAAAGTATGATCCTACCGCTAGAACATTAGATTTACTATTCCAATAGTTTCTCGAATTAAGTACTGCTTTTTCTCACCACTATCAAGAGTATGATTAGTGGCTAAACTTACTAAATTAAATCCAGCATCTATCATTGCATCTCCTACTTCATATGGAGAATTAAATACTGGATAACTCTTTAATCCTAGTTCTGTTCCTCCTAATATTGTTTCTTGATTATAATATTTTATGTCATAATTACTAACAATTGGTTTGATTAGTTCATACATTGGTTTAAAATCATAACCACTATAATTAGCATTCTTATTAGCATCTTGATATAAACTAGAATGAATTAAATTATCTCCTGCTGTTATAACACTTGCAGTATATACTTTTTTTTTTTTCTTCTTCACTAGGTTTATTAATAGGCTTATCATTATTACTCTTAAGTAAACATCTAATACCAAAATAAGTACCAAGAGCTAGTCCTATACCAAGTACAACGACAAGAATTAATCTATCTACTTTTAACCTTCATTTTTACCCTTTTTTCTTCATTACCATAAAACTCCTTTATTACCTTAGTATCTTTAAAGAATACCACTTCACCAGTCATTGTATTAACATTTAACAACTTAGCATTAAAAGTATCCCCTATAAATATTTTTTCCCCCTTATCACTATATATAGAACAGCCATCTTTATTAACATGGTAATAACTTCTATTAAAGAATACTTTTACCATATACCATTTTATCAGGATATAACACTAATAAATAATTATCATAAATACCTGCCACCATAACATCAAAGTATTGTTTTTCATATTGTTTCATAAATTCAGCTTTTCTAATATCATCTAATTTTCTCTCAGCTTTAATAGCTCTAAGTTCTGAAGAGGTAGCTATCTTAGCTATAAGAGGAGTTATTTTCTCCCACTTTCTTCTAGCATAATCTACACCTTTAGTAATAGCATCATTTAATATTCTTTTTGATTAATAGTATCCGCTATTCTTCTAATTGGAGAAGTACCCGTAGAATAAGCACCCATTCCTAAAGCAAAATGTCCAACATTACATGATGAATATTTAGCCTTAGACTGTCCCATAATAGCCATCTTATCATATATAACTTTCTCTTTGGCATCTTTATATACTTCCTGTATCTGTCTAATATCTTCAGCGGTAAAATCTTTCTTTTTATTAATATCAATTTTATATCCTTTTTTCTTAAGCAAATTAATCCAAGTACATATCTTTTTCATCATTAGGTTTCTCATGAAATCTAGATATAAATGGTAAATTATTCTTAATAAAATAATCAGTCATACACATATTATGAAGTAACATTAAAAATTCTATTAACTCTTCAGCCTTACCTTGATGTCTTTCTTTAATATCAATAATATTATTATTTTCAAAGAAGAACTTAACTTCATCAGAAGTAAACTCTAAGAAGCCTTCATTAAGCATCTTTCTCTTAACTTTCATCGCAGAATCATATAAATCATCTAACATATCTATATAATCTTCATAACCACCAAGTATAGTGCTATCCTCTAGATACTTATTAACTTCTCCATAAGTCATTCTCTTTCTATTATTGATTACTGCTTCATTAAATTTATAGTTAAGTACCTTGCCAGAATTATCTATTTTAATACTCGCAGATACTGCATATCTATCTTCTCCAGGTACTAATGAGCAGATACCATTAGATAGATTTTCATGCATCATAGGACTAGCACATCCTGGAAAGTATACTGAAATGCCTCTTGCTAAAGTTTCATCCCACATAGCACTTCTATCTTTAATGTATCTATTAGGATCAGCAATTTGAACATATATAGTATTATTGTGATAACTAACAGCATCATCAAAGTCTTTAGTATCATCGCCATCAATAGTAACTGAAGTTATACCTCTTTGATCTTTCAAACCATTTCTTTTAGCTTCATTAATTTCGTCTTCACTAAAAGACATTTCTATTTAATTTACTAACTTCCTCAAGATATTTATCACTAAAACTAATAGGGAATCCATTTAAAGCAAGTACTTCCTTTTCTACTGCTCCTGGATCGTCTTTATGTCCTATTACCTCTTTAACAGTATTATATTCACCACTTATTAGTAATCTTGTTCCAAGCGGATATATTTCTTTTTAAAAAAATATATCTAACTTGCCATCACATCTTGCGACATAATTTTTTACCATCTTTTTTACTACTTCTGCTACATAGTCATAATACTTCCTATCTATTATTTTAACTACTTTAGCCATACCTCTTTGATTATAAGGCTCTACTAGTACTGTGTCATTATGAGCTAGTTTTCCTTTATCTTTATAGACAACATCATACTCAGTACCATTATCAAGTACTACAATTGCACCTTTTCTACTAGTAATCTTAATGGTACCTTTCTTTAAACTAGTATTAGAAACAAGTATATATTTATCATTATTATTCTTATATACTATTCCTTCTTTTCCTAGTAATCTTAAAGTATTATGTACTTCTTCCTTATCTTCACCCAAGATACCCGCTATCTCTTTAACCCCTAAATTATTATTCTTCTTGATACTTAAAAGTTCTATTATTTTACTTTCCATTTTCTACTCCTTTTTACTTTTTAGTATCATTTTTTCTTATTCTTTTTATTTTTTTCCCTCTTCATATATTTCAAAGTCAATAGTACTCTTATCTTTATCGGCACTAACAACTTTTACTACCACTTTATCACCAAAAGCATATTTTCTCTTACTCCTCTTGCCTAATAATGCCATTAAATCAGGATTATATATAAAGTAATCACCCTTAATATCCTCTACTCTTACTAATCCTTCAACTGTGTTATCAAGTTCCACAAAGAAGCCAAACTCTTGTACACCACTTATTATGCCTTCATATACTTCACCAATATGATCCATCATATATTCAGCTTTCTTCATCTTATCTACATCTCTTTCACAGTTCTGAGCTTCTTGCTCTCTATAATGCTTAAATGTTCAGTAGCTACTGGCAAATATTCTTTATTCTTATTTATTATATCTTCACTATAATTATAGTTATATTCTCTAATTAATCTATGAAGTATTAAGTCAGGATATCTTCTTATTGGAGAAGTAAAGTGACTATAGCACTTACTTCCAAGTCCAAAGTGTCCTATATTAACATCCGAGTAGACAGCCTTAGCTTGACTACGAATAGCCATATCATGTAATACTTTAACTTCTGGTACATTTTCTAAACTATTTAATATATCTTTTGCAAATCTTTAGGAGTCTCTATCTTACTTTTTACCTACTGGAGTATATCCATGTAAACTTAGAAACTTAATAAATTCTTCTATTCTCTTTTCATTAGGTTTATCGTGTACTCTATATATACCAGGTAAATTCTTATAAAAGATTGAACCTGCGACTGTCTCATTTGCCACAATCATAAAGTTTTCTATTAACTGTTCACCAGTTCTTTGCTCTCTAGCCTTAATATCTATAGGATGACAAGCATCATCTACAATAATCTTAGCCTCATCAGATTCAAATTCAATATAACCTCTATTAATCATTTTCTTTCTAATATTTTAGATAGTTCTTCCATCACTATTAAAGTATCAGCAAATTTTTCATATCCATCAGGAATAATATTATCTTCAAGAATAAGATTAACATTATCATATGTCATTTTCTTTCTACTTCTTATTATTGAAGGAGTAATCTCATACTTAGTAACATTACCTTTACTATCAATGTGCATAATACAGCTCATAGCGAATCTATCTTCATTTTCATTAAGTGAACATATACCATTAGATAATTTATGAGGTAACATTGGAAGTACTCTATCCACTAGATATACTGAAGTACCTCTAAAATATGCTTCTTCATCTATTTTAGTACCTTCTTTTTTTACATAATAGGAAACATCGGCAATATGAACACCAAGTATATATTCATTATCACTAATTTTCTTTATAGATACAGCATCATCTGTCTATATCTTTAGTATCTGCTCCATCAATAGTAAATATTATTTCATCTCTTAAGTCTCTTCTACCACTAGTTAAACCTTCATTTATATCATTACTACTTAAAAAAAACTGTGGTATACTCTCTAACTCATCTATTACTTCTTTAGGAAACTCAGGATTAAAATTATATTCATAGACAAAAGATAAAATATCTACACCAACGTCATTTTTATGACCTATAATCTTAGTAATTTTACCTACTCTATTGCCTTCTTTTAAAGGTTCTACAACTACCTTATGGCCTTCGACAGCACCATTTAAATAATCTCTTGGTATATATATATTCTTACCTTTCTTATCAGGTTTAACAAAATAATCACCATCTATTAAGATAACTTCTCCTACTAAAGGATCATAGTTTCTTTTTAATTACTCTAATAATTTTACCTTCAGGTTTTAATGGATCTTTATTTAAATATTCAAATAGTACTGTATCACCATCTTGAGCTCCATTTATATTTTTTTTTTTCATTAACATAAACATCTTTTACATCTTTATCAATCTCAATAAAACCAAAACCTTTATCATTAAGTATTAAATCCCCTTTTACTAAATGACTATTTTCTAGTAATAGATATTTCTTTTTTCTCTCACTATAATATAGTATACCATCACTAACTAATTCATCTAGAGTATTTTCTAATCTTTGATATTCCTCTATAGTATTTAAAAGTAATTTATCATTAATTTCCATAATTGTAAGAGAAGTATTTTCATTTAGTAGTTCTATTATTCTTTCTTTCATAATTCCTCCCTATTATTACACAAAATAGACTTAATTACTTAAGTCTATTTCTATTTTAACTATATTGATATTATTAAACATAATATAAAGAAAGAAAACCCAAGTACATAAGTAAGTCTAGTTATAAATAGTTCAAATCCTCTCTCTTTCCTATTAGCAAACAAATCTGAATTTCCCCTTGAATTATTTGAGAGGCAGATTCTGCTTTTACCACTTTGTGTAATAATACTATTGCTATTAATAAAAAACAGCTATAATAACCGCAGCTATTGTCATTTATATCAATCCTTTCTCACAAGATATATTATAGCAAATATCTATATCTTTGTAAATATTTATTTTTTATTTTTCACTTAGATATTTTACCATTATATCATCAAGTTTTACCTTAGATATTGGCATTTTTATATATTCAGTATCACCATCTTTATAATCTTCAAGTGTTACCATTATAATTTGTAGTTTATATCCCGCTATTAGGGATAACTTAGTCATTGTTCTTTTTCTTTCTTCACTGGTAGTAATATTATAGTTTTCAATACCTGATATAGTATTAGATAAAAAATACTATATCAAATGTTTTATCACTTCTAAGTAATTCTGTAAGTTCCTCTATACTACTTGAAGTACTAATATCAACATTATAATTTACAAGTAACTCTGTAAAATTATTTATATCTAAATGATTATCTAAAGCTATTAATATCTTTTTTACCGCTATAATTATTATACTTGATAACTTCTTCCTCTACTGCTTCGTTATTATCTTTAATTTTTTTTTTGGAATAAAGCGAAATTAAATATTAATGAAGAGTTATCTTTCTTAACTTCATAAGTACCTTTTTTGAAGTTCTACTAATCTATTATATAATTCATACTCCCAAGCATTAGTTTCTATTATACATTTATTATCTCTCTCTATAAAATCTAACTTAGTATTTTTTTTATAATTTACTATTATGCTAAACATAAGTTTACAATTATTTCTTACAGATATCTTAGATATATTAATAGTTAAATCATATCTATTAAAATAATTATTAATAAACTCTACTAAGTAAGTAAATGTTTGTTTAATATTATCATCATCACCATATAATACTTTTAGGTATATTATTATCTATATTATAATTAACATCTACATTTCTAAAATTAATAATATCTTTAATACTATTAATTAAATTATCTGTTTGATATAACTTATTCTTTATTTTTAACTTGTCTATTTTCTATTCTAGTTAAATCCATTATCTTATTAATCTGATCTACTAAATTAAGTGATAACTTTTGAAACTTTTTAATTTCTTCAAGTGAAGATACCTCATCTTTCTTATTGATTTTCTTACTACTAAAATTAGTTATTTCCATAAGTGGATTCTTTAAACTAATGGCTAAGTTATTAACAGTACCTGATACCATTTCATTTTGTTTTTCTAACATTCTTCTGGTATAACTTAAATCTTTTTATTAATTTAATATCTGGATTTTTCTATAGTGAAATACATTATATAGATTAATATTGATAATGAGAAATTAATTAATAACAAACTAGGAAATATTTTTTTTGTACTATAATCATTATTCCAAGTATAACAAGTAAAAAATACATAGGATAATATTTCTTGTTCTTTAGATTTCTTCTATTGGATATAATTACTGATATCATAATTATAAATAAGATTAATGATAGTACATAAATTATATCTAATCCTACTCCAGTAGGTAATAACAAGCCATCAGTTTCAATTATATCTATTGGAAGAATCATAGTGGTTAATGATACTATAATAAATACAATCGTTGATATTATAATAGCTAATCTATATCTACTATAATCCTTATTTTTTAAGTTTATAGTTACTATTACTGTATATATTGTAAATAAATATATCCATACTAGAAAACATAAAAATAATGATTTTAATGAAAATAAATATAATACTGAATTTACAAAAATACTAGTTCTAACTAAAATAAATGAATATATTTCAATAAGACCTGATATAATAGTAGTTACAATTATACCATAATATATTTTATTTTCTAGTAGTTTTAAATTAGATTTAAAATTATATAAAACGAATAATAAAATTGAAAAAATAACCCCCCGCTATTGTAAAACAAATACTATACATATTGCTTCTCTCCTATCTATAGAATAATTATATCATAGAATACAGAAAAAAAACATCCTAGAATGTTCTAAAATGTTTTTATTTTTTGTTTTACTTCTTTTTGGTTCTATTAAATTACCATTCATTTGGTAAATATCTTTATCAAATATATCTATTTTTTCAAGCTTAACAAAGTCTACTTTTTTTGTTAACTTCTGTTAATGGTATTTCATCAGTTTTTACATAATATTTTGGTATATATAGTTCCTTTAATTTAGCCTTTATCATCTCATCAAGTTCTTTAATTGTCTCTACCATTTTGCTATCATCATTGAAGACAATATAACAAACCGGAACTTCTCTTTCTACTGCATCATTACCTTTGACAGTACAGCAATCATAAACATTATGATGAGTTTTGATAATCTCTTCAATTGCAGTTAACCATACTTTATCTCCATGTCTAGTTATCATTCTTTTTGCTCTACCGCAGTGATATATTCTACCATCATTATCCATATAACCATAATCTTTAGTATGAAGCCACATTCTTCCATCTTTATGTTTTTTTAATACATCTTCTGTTTCTTTTTTATCTTTATAGTAGCCATCCATAACAGTAGGACCGCTTATACAAATTTCTCCTATTTTACCTTCACCAAATGGTATTTCATTATAATCTTCATCAAAAATACTAACAAGGACATTTATAAAAGGTATACCAATACTACCTAGGACATAAGCATTTGTTTTAGCGTATGTAGCAGCAGCAGTACATTCACTTTCTCCATATCCCTGATGAATAACAGCAGTACCGCCATGTTCTTTTTTATATAATTATTCGCTCTTTTTCTTCTTCAGCTACTGCCAGTTTGTCTCCACCGGATATTAGACTAGTTATAAATGAAGTATCTTTTTTTATTATACCACTGTCAACCATTTCATTAAATAGAATTGGTCCACCTAAAAATATATTAGGTTTATATTTATTTAATAACTTTGGATATCCTTCTGGTGTAAAGAAAGGAATTAGGCTAGTAGAAACACCGCAACACATAAGACAATATGTTGCATTGAAATAATAAGCTATTGATGGAGGTAAAAATACTCATTGAACTTTTTCCAAAATCAAAATCATATTCACCAAGTTTAAAACCATAAGCACTACTAGTAAGATTTAAATTAGTAAGTGGAACTCCTTTAGCATTACCAGTAGTACCACCAGTATATACAATTGTAGATATTTCACTACCTTTTGGATTAGGTCTATTGATTAATTTTACCATCTTTAGTACTTCTCTTCCATTCACTAAATGATATAAATCTATTATCAGTCTTATAACTATCTGATTCTGCTTGCTGTTTTTTCATATTATCTAGCGTAGATTTTATTTCTTTATACATGCTATTTTTTTTCATCTTTATCTTTAATATTATCTATTAGCATACTAACTTTCTGAAGACCTGATAAACTTTCAAATAAAGATATACATATTATTTTTTCTAAATTATTTGTACCCACTATTCCTTTACTTACCTTTTCAGTAATAAGCGGTACATCAGAAATAAAGAAATATTTAGATTCTGTTTTATTTAATATATCTCTAATTCTCTCTTCTGCTTCATCAAACTTAATTAGATTAGTTATTGCACCTATCTTGGATAAAGCAAGCCACATAAAAATAATATCAGGATTATTAAGCATCATAAAGGAAACAATATCGCCCTTATTAATTCCCATTTTATTAAATCTTTTGATGTACTTTTCTACTTCAGTTATTACATCTTCTCTATGGTAGTTTTTACTGCAATAAGGTATCATTAAAGCATTACCATACTGTTTGGTAACTGCTAAAAAGTAGTCATATACATTCATATCAGTATTTAAATATGCTGTCTTTTCATCTGTATACTTTTCTACATCGACATCATAAAACTTAAGCCAAGGCTTAATATCCGAAGCTATCCTTCCTTCTATTTTTTCTTTTCTTTATCAATAACAAAGGAAGTATTTTTTTAATTTTTCATTATTAAATTTCATTATATCACCCCAAAAACTGGCATTAGTATACCATAAAAAGACTTGTTTTTCAAGCCTTTTTACTTTTTTCTAGTTCTTTAGTTTAGATATTTTACCATTATATCATCAAGTTTTACTTTAGATATTGGCATCTTTATATATTCAGTATCACTATCTTTGTAATCTTCAAGTGTTACCATAATAATTTGTAGTTTATATCCCGCTATTAGGGATAACTTAGTCATTGTTCTTTTTTTCTTTCTTCACTGGTAGTAATATTATAGTTTTCAATACCTGATATAGTATTAGATAAAAAATACTATATCAAATGTTTTATCGCTTCTAAGTAATTCTGTAAGTTCCTCTATACTACTTGAAGTACTAATATCAACATTATAATTTACAAGTAACTCCGTAAACTTATTTATATCTAAATGATTATCTAAAGCTATTAATATCTTTTTTTACCACTATAATTATTATACTTGATAACTTCTTCCTCTACTGCTTCGTTATTATCTTTAATTTTTTGGAATAAAGCGAAATTAAATATTAATGAAGAGTTATCTTTCTTAACTTCATAAGTACCTTTTTGAAGTTCTACTAATCTATTATATAATTCATACTCCCAAGCATTAGTTTCTATTATACATTTATTATCTCTCTCTATAAAATCTAACTTAGTATTTTTTTATAATTTACTATTATGCTAAACATAAGTTTACAATTATTTCTTACAGATATCTTAGATATATTAATAGTTAAATCATATCTATTAAAATAATTATTAATAAACTGTACTAAGTAAGTAAATGTTTGTTTAATATTATCATCATCACCATATAATACTTTAGGTATATTATTATCTATATTATAATTAACATCTACATTTCTAAAATTAATCATATCTTTAATACTATTAATTAAATTATCTGTTTGATATAACTTATTCGTTATGTTTAACTGTCTATTTTCTATTCTAGTTAAATCCATTATCTTATTAATCTGATCTACTAAATTAAGTGATAACTTTTGAAACTTTTTAATTTCTTCAAGTGAAGATACCTCATCTTTCTTATTGATTTTTTCTTACTACTAAAATTAGTTATTTCCATAAGTGGATTCTTTAAACTAATGGCTAAGTTATTAACAGTACCTGATACCATTTCATTTTTTTTTCTAACATTCTTCTGGTATAACTTAAATCTTTTATTAATTTAATATCTGGATTTTCTATAGTGAAATACATTAAATATACAATTATTGTTTCCATTGGAGTAATTAATAATAACTCCGGTCTATTCTTTTTGAATAATAGCTACGACTGTTCCAACAAATATAAATATAAATATTGGTAAATACTTTTTCTGTTTAAGGAACTTAATATTTTTTTATAAGGTTATATATCCATAATATAAACATTACAGCATATATGACATTCAAATAATCAACCGCAGGTCCATAGGTATAGAAATACACTCCATCATTATGGTTATATAAAGGAAGTACTAAAATTGCTACTGATGATAATATAAATAATGCAGACATAATAATATATATTCTATTCATATCTTTATCAAAGTGTTTGCTTTTTCTCTTTGTTGTAGCAGATATCAAAAACATATACAGTAAATATTATTATCCATATTAGAAAATAAAATAATAAAATTCTTGGTACTACAATAGATAGTATTATATTTTTACTTGAAATAGAAAAAGCATAATAACAAATTAGTTCCAAAACTAGCCCTATATTATTACTTATCATTAGCCATTTGAATAGTTTATTTTCTAAACTATTATAATTTTTTCTTACAAAAAAGTTATTACTAATATTAGTGAAAATACTAGGCAAGTTACCTGTATTAGAATTAAAGTCATTATTTCATCTCCTACTCTTATACCATCATTATATCATTATTATTAATATTTTTAAATAGAAAAAAAAAAAGAAAAAAGTTATCTAACTCTTTTTCTTAACTTTATTATTTTTATAATTATCCTCTAATAGAACTATATTATTTTTACCTGATGTTAGTTTGTTTTGGTATGTTTTTAACTACTATTATATCTACTGGTACCATATATATAGGTAAACTCTCTTGGCAGTGTTTAATAGTAGTACTCTTAATATCTTTAATATTTTCTTCATTTTCAAGTGTTATAAAAGTAACTGCTCTTGTTAAGTATTTTTTTTGTCATCTATTATTATAGATTCACACTCTTGTACACCATCTACTTCTTTTTTTACCACTCTATTTATTTCATCTGGTATTATTTTACATGGAACACCATTTGGGTCTTTAGATATTTCCATTCTTCTAATTCTTCCATCATATTTTACTTTTTAATTTATTATCTTTATCTCTATATTCGTGGAATAAATCACCTGTTTTTTAAACCAAACATAACCATCTTTATCAATTTCTAAAGTTGAATTAGTTAGTTCTTCGTTACCATAATAACATTTCATTAAACTAGGAGTAAGTACATACAATTCTCCAACCTTACCTTCTGGTACTATTTCTTTAGTTTCTATATTTACTATTTTATATATATTACCTTCAAGTGGTTTATTATCAAGGAAAATGCATCCTAATGTTTCTGAAGTACCATAACCATCCCATATTTCTACATCTGAATTTCTTTCTCTTAAGAAAGTACGTGCTTTTTCTCTATGTTCTGGATCTATTGAAGCACCACCAATAGATATAGATTTCAAGAATGATAAGTCAAAATCTTTCATTTTCTTATTTTTTTTGTCATTTCTATTATATCAGGAGTAATAGAATTCCAATGATTGAAATGATATTGTGAAAATCTCTTTTCTACTTTCTTAGCATCAAATAATGGATCTAGAGCTACTGCTGCTCCTAATGCTAACGGATCAAAAATACTATTTATTAATTCATAATATATCCATAATGGTAATGTACTAAACATAATATCTTTAGGGGCAAAGTTATCTACTGATAATCCCATCAAGTACTTCATTGATACAGCAGCCTCATTAGTAGCGGCAACAGCCTTTGGTTCACCAGTGCTTCCACTTGTATATGCAACCATTGCTATCTTATCAGGAGTATACTTAGGTCTTATATCCATTTTGTGCTTCTCTACCAACATTTAACATATCATTAAATCTTATACATCTGTTATCTTTACTTGCCTGGTTACCAAAAGATTTTTAAAAACTCTACTATTTCAAATTTTGCTTTATCCATATTCAAAGCAATGGGTAATGAATCAGCTAGTCCAGTAGTAACTACATTAGTTACTCCTACTTTATCCATTATATTTCTAATTCTTTTATTATAAAATATATCTTGTGTTATTAACACTTTAGAATTAAACTTTCTCATTTGTTCTTCTATTTCTCTATCTCCACCTGAGAAAACATTTATCATATTAGCAGTAGCCCCAATATAATTAGTGGCAAAGAAAGATATTACACCTTCTGGAATAGCTAGTGTACTTATAGCTACTGAATCACCTTCTTTTACGCCAATTTCAGTAAGAGCTTTAGCTAAATAATATATTTTACTAAATAATTGTTTAAAAGTTATAACTGAATTCATATCAGCATATAGCAGTATCATTTAATTTATTTTTATTTACTTCATAGATTTCTTGATAGCAACTTCTTTTTGGAAGAATATCTTTAAATTTTCTTTTTATCATCTAATTTAATTAGTTCTTCTCTTTTTTTTTTAAATCTTCTTTTTATCATTATATCACCCCAAAAACTGGCATTAGTATACCATAAAAAAGACTTGTTTTTCAAGTCTTTTTAATATTTAACTCTTCTTCTTACTATATTATTTGTAAGTAATGAATAAGATTCATCTTTATATAAAGTGTCTTCTTTAAGATTTATTCTATCATTTATTAAATACTTGTCTAGTATTTCACATGCCGTTTTCCAGTCGCTAGAAGTATTAATTTTCTTAGCTATGTTTACTACATTACCAGTATATTCACTACATAAAGCTATACTAGCAAATAAAGCTTTATATTCTTTATCTGAATTATTAATAATATTGGCTCCGATTAAAGAATAACCAGCATTAATAACATTTATATCAGTTAGAGGATATCTTCCATAGTAGGCATTATACCATTTCTTAGAATGATTAATTATCTTAGCTCCTTCTAAAGCTATACCACCTTTAATAGCAGTCTCATTGCATAGTATATCACACCCACAAGAAGCATTAAATGCTTCTTTAGAACCACATAATATTTTGGCGCCTTCTAACGACACATTACCTTTAATAGAGTTCTCATTAGTCAAACATCTTATTACATTCATATTAGGATGTCTTTTTTAATATATCAATTGCTTCTGAAGCAAGTATATCATCTTCATATAAATTAATAATATCAATACCTATTTTAATCAAACTATCATCTAAAGTTAATAGCAGCTTCAAGATATATTCATCTCTATCTAAAATTTTATCGTTATAATTATTGATATTCATTTTTCTTAATGTATTCAATAATTTGTCTTTTTGTCATATAACCACATCCTATAATAATTTTATTATAGAATTATTATGTTTGTCAATAAAAAACTATAAAGTACATGAAGACTATAGTTCTATATTAATATTGAATACCCCAAATAACTAAGTGTTTGGCTTCCCTACCACACACAATACATTTATCACTTAGATGTTCTTCTTCAAATGGAATACATCTAGATTTGCATCCTCTAATTTCTTTAATCTTTTCTTCACAAGCAGTATCTCCACACCACATAGCCTTAACAAATCCAGGATGATTGTTAATAATATCTTTAAAGTCTTCGATATCTGTACAAGTATAAGTCATTTCTTCTCTTCTTCTTAAGGCTCTATCATACATATCTCTTTGAATATCTTCAAGTAACAACTTAACATCATGAATAATATCGGTATTAGTAAATACCTCTCTTTTCTCTCTAGTATCTCTTCTTACTAAAGTAATCATATTATTCTCTAAATCTCTCTTACCTATTTCTATTCTAATAGGAATACCATGTACTTCAGCTTCAGCAAATTTAAATCCTGGACTCTTATCACTATTATCAATATAGGCTTCAATTCCTTCTTTCTTTAATTTATCAAGATAATCATTAGCTAAACTAACTACTTCTAAGTCATTTCCTATTGGAATAATAACTACTTTTTTAGGAGCTATTCTAGGAGGTAATACAAGCCCATAGTCATCAGAATGAACCATTATTAAGGCTCCCATCATTCTGGTACTTACTCCCCAAGAAGTTTGATATGGATAATCTAGTTTATTTTCTCTACTTGAATATTTGATATCATAAGCTTTAGAAAACTTTTGTCCAAAGTAATGGCTAGTACCTGACTGAAGGGCTACTCCATTATACATAAGGGCTTCTACTGTATATGTATATTCTGCTCCTGCAAACTTTTTCTTTCTCTGTTTTTCTACCTACGATACTAGGAATAGCTAGATAATCATGAAAGAATTTATTATATATATTTAACATATTTAATGTCTCTGCTTCTGCTTCTTCTTTAGTTTCATGAATAGTATGTCCTTCTTGCCATAAGAATTCACGACTTCTTAAGAATGGTCTTGTTTCTTTTTCCCATCTTAATACACTACACCACTGATTATATAATTTAGGTAAATCTCTATAAGATTTAACTGTACTAGCATAGTAATCAGAAAATACTGTCTCTGATGTAGGTCTAATACATAAACGTTCTTCTAATTCTTTACTTCCACCTCTAGTAACCCATGCTACTTCTGGAGCAAAGCCTTCAACTAACTCTCCTTCTTTTTTAAGTAAATTTTCTGGTATTAATAATGGCATATAGACATTTTTATGTCCTGTTTCTTTAAACATACTGTCTAATACTTTTTGCATATTTTCCCATATTGCATAACCATTAGGTTCTATTACCATACATCCCTTAGTATTAGAATAACTACTTAGTTTAGCGGCCATTACTACATCAGTATACCACTTAGCAAAATCTACATCTCTACTTGTTATTTTATTATTTTGTTTATTATTCATAATTACACCTCATCACTAATATTAATTTCTATCATAAAAATAGATAAATATCTATATAAATATATTATTTTTTATTCCTTTCACTATGAGCCAAGGTCTCATAGTGTTATTTTGAGCCTAACTTTAGTCTCAAAATAAAGTCTATTATATATAAGCCATAAATATATATTTAAATTTAAAATAATACATTGACACAGGTTAATATTTATATTATTATAAACACTAAGACAATGATAAAGAGAAAGATTTAATAAATAATTCTTTTGATGTACGAAATTTTCGACTTCAAAAAAGGAGGCACAATAAATGAATAATGTAATTATTAAAAATGACGTGAAAATAGAAAATATGATATATGAAATTAGAGGAAAACAGGTTATGTTAGATTCTGACTTGGCTAAACTTTATAATGTTGAAACAAAAAGAATAAATGAAGCAGTTAAAAAAAATAACATAGAAAAGTTTCCTGAAAGATATTGTTTTAAACTTACTGATGATGAAAGTAATAATCTTTTTGGTCGAAATTTTTTTCGACCAAAAATAAATACTGATTAAAACTAAATATATAGTTACTGCTTATATATAATAGATATGGTTGATATATTAGATTAAGACTAAGGATTAGGCTTAATCTAACACTGAAGACTTAAGTTTACTTAAGACTTAAAGTGAACATAAAGAAAAAGAAAGAACTTAATCTTTCTTAACATCTTCTAATTTAACAGATACTATCTTACTAACACCAGATTCTTCCATAGTAATACCATATAAAATATCAGCATATTCCATAGTTTTCTTCTTATGAGTAATAATAATAAACTGAGTCTTATTTCTATATTTATCTAAGTATCCACCAAAAGCTTCAACATTAGCATCATCAAGTGCAGCCTCTACCTCATCAAATAAACAGAAAGGTACTGGCCTAATATTAAGTATAGCAAATAATAATGAAATAGCAGTAAAAGTCTTCTCTCCACCAGATAATAAACTAATACTCTGTAGTTTCTTACCAGGAGGTTCAGCCTTAAATTTCAATACCAGTCTCTAATATATTATCAGGATCAGTAAGTGATAGTTCAGCCTTACCGCCCTTAAATAATTCTCTATATACAACCTTAAATTCCTCTTTTACTCTATTAAAAGTATCTAAGAACTTATCTTTCATAACCATATCCATCTCTTTAATAATATCATATAAAGTATTCTCAGCATTAACTAAATCTTCCTTCTGACCATTTAAGAAGTCATATCTTTCTTTCTGTCTTTCATATTCAAGAGGAGCATCTAAGTTAACATTACCAAGTAAACTAAGATTATCTTTAAGTTTAATAACTTCTCTTTTAGCGGTCTCAAGTTCCATATCAAGTTTATAATTATTAATAGCAAACTCATAAGTCATATTATAATCATTAGTCAAAGTATTAAGTAAATTATCTAACTTAACATCAGTTCTATTAATCATAATATTAAGACTATTAAGTTCTTTTTTTCTTTCTTACTAATATGACTATTATTCATTCTAGAAGTCTCTTCTATCTCATTAATTAAACTATTAGTCTTATCTTCATCTACTTTTTTAATATACTAATCTCTTTATTAATGTTAGAAATACTTTCCCTAACTTCCGATAAAGATTTAATAAGATTATCTTCTTCACTAGTATTATTACTAATATTAGATAAATCTTTAAGTTCTTTTTCTTTACTTTCTTTATCTCTTAATCTAATATCATAATCATTCTTAATACTAGCAATAGTACTCTCGTACTCTACCTTCTCGTTACTTAAAGAATGAATTCTACTAGTATATTCCATAATATCTTTATCAATATTAGCAATATCTTTAAGTATATTCTTATTCTTTTTCCTCAAAGAAAGAACTCTTTTTTCTTCTTAATTCTTCTATCTCGTATTTAACAGATATTGTATTATTACTCTTAATTTGTGATCCACCAGTTAAAGATCCTCCTACATTAACTACTTGTCTATCTAAGGTAACTATCTTATATCTCTTATTAATATTAGTGCTAATAACTTTATTAGCAGTATCTATATTATCTACGATAATAATATTACCAAGAACATTATCAATAATATTCTTATATTTATTATCAAAAGTAACAAGACTACTTCCAGTACCAATATATCCTGGTATATATTCTAAACTAGATAATACTTCATTATCTATATACTTACCATTAATTACTGATAATGGATAAAAGGTGGCTCTACCTAAGTTATTATCTTTTAAGTAACCAATTAGTTCTTTAGCAGTACTAGGAGTATCTACGACTAAGTAAGAAGATGCTCCTCCAAGAGCAGTACTAATTGCAGTACCATATCTACTTTCTACATTAATAAGTTCAGATATAACGTTATGTACACCATTAAACTTAGGATTATCTAGGATACTCTTAATACTCTTAGGAAGTAATGTACCACTGGTAAGAGTATTTTCTAAATATTCTATTCTATATTTAATACCATCAATCTCTCTATTATTCTTAAGTAAAATATTATTAAGATTATTCTTCTTCTTAGTACTATTTTCATTATAGTTATCAGTAGAAGTCTTTATACTATCATTAATAACCTCTATTTTCTTATTTAGAATATCAATATTATTCTTCTTATCATTAATATAGGAATTAATATTAACAAGTTCTTCCTTTTAATTTAATAATATTATTAGATATTCTAGATTCATCACTCTTATATTTATTTCTCTCTTCAAGTAATTTAATATCACTAGCTATTTGTTCTTCCCTTTTAGTAAGTTCTATTATCTTAGACTGTTTTGTATTAATAGCCTCTCTTATTTCTCTTAATTTATCTTTATACTTTAAAACATCGACATCATAAGAAGAAGAATTACTAGATATACTAGCTATTTCATTTTCTAACTCCTCTACTCTCTTCTTACCATTTTGATATTCTGTATTTAAATTATTAATTTCATAAGCAATTGAAGATACTTCTATATTAGATAGTCTATCTTTAATCTCCATGTATTTCTTAGCCTTATTAGAGGCTTCAAGTAAAGGAGCTAAGTTACTATCTAATTCATTAATAATATCATTAACTCTATTTAAGTTTTGATTAGTTTTATCTAGTTTTCTTAAGGCTTCTTCTTTTCTTCTTTTTTATATTTTAATACACCAGCAGCCTCCTCGAATATTATTCTTCTGTCTTCTGGTTTATTAGATAATATTTCATCTATCTTACCCTGGCTTATAATATTAAAACTCTCTTTAGCAGTACCACTATCAGTTAAAAGTTCAGTTATATCTTTTAATCTTACTCTTTCATTATTAATATAATATTCATTTTCTCCTGTTCGAAAAGCCATTCTCTTTATTGATACTTCACTAAAATCAATAGGAAGACTTCTATCAGTATTATCAAATACTAAAGTAACTGAAGCACTATTAAGAGCTCTTCTACTATCACTACCAGAGAATATTACATCTAAAGAAGAGTCTCCTCTTAAACTCTTCATAGATTGTTCTCCAAGCACCCATCTAACAGCATCTACTATATTTGATTTACCAGATCCATTAGGCCCTACTATTCCATTTATGTTTTTTCCAAATTCTATATTTATTTTATCTGCAAAAGATTTGAATCCATAAACTTTTATTTCTTTTTAAGTACATATACTTCACATCCTACTTTTTTATATTTTACCAAATATTTAAAAAGGAAGTCTAGGATATTTTTATATGTTATGGTATATCTACTTAAGCCGAAGGTTTTAAGTAGCATAATGGAGCCTGTAGTCTCCATTATGAATATTTATTTGTTCACTATAAAAGTTATTGCTTTTTTTATTAAAATTAGCATATAATATATACAGAGAGAGAAATTAGTCATAATAAAAATGGCTAACACCTATTTTCGTAAGGTGTTCTCCCCTATTGTTAGATAGGGCACCCCCTGAGGTGCCCCGATTTTTTTAATCTATTTTCTATGGCTACCTAGCACTATTACTGCTATGTAACAAGAATAATTAAAGCATACGCTATAACTAAATGCCATCTACTAATAACCTCCTCCTCCCCTAAGGTTAAGAAATTACTTTCTATCATAAAATCTCCTCTCCTTCCAAAGTAAATATACCCTAGAAAAAGAAGAGAACACCATAAGTATTAACCACGCCAACATTATATACTAGTTTAAATATTATAGTCAAGGGAAATATGACTGTTTTTTTTAATATCTTTGTAAAGTCTTTATTTATAAGCGTTTATAAGATTTTTTATATATAATACAATTGTATGTAAAAAGCAAGAATCGTTTTGATTTCTTATTTTTTAATTATTATATTTTAATCATCTATTATAACATTTTTATTATATCTAACTTTTTCTCTAATGCTTTTTTTAAATCATTTATAACATGACACTGTCTTCTTCCTATCATAGATTCATTAGTTATCATAATATCTTTATCAAAATCTAATTCATTAATAAAATTCTTATACAGTTCATTTAATAGTTTCATACCTTGATAAAAGTAATTAATTTCTACAGTACTAATATAATTTACATTACCATATATTTTATGATAATTAAAATAGCTAATACATCCAACAATCGTTTCCTTATCAATATTATTTTTTATTGTACCTATAAAATACTTATCGGTATATAAATACCACTGAAGATAATGCATACCAAAAATAGTATCATTATCATTCCAAGTAATAAAATTATCATTGATATAATAATTATCAAAAAAGAAATTTTCTCATTTTTTCTTTAGTTAAAGATTTCCATGTAATATCCTCTAGTTTAAATTCTTTTTATATAATCAAGTACAATTCTCTTTAAATTAAGTAATTTCTTTTCATTACAATTTCTAATTACATTATTTGGTAATTCTTTCATTAACTGCCTACTTTTTCGTATGAGTATTATACTATCATATAACATATATAATTACAAGTAGAAAATAACAAAATAGTTTTAAACAAAGACCTTAGGCTGTGTTTAACAGTGAGAGACTACAGGCTCGAACTGAGAATAAAAAAAAAAGAAGATTACTCTTCTTAACCCATAATTAACTTACCAAGATATACTCCTAATATAATACATATAATTATTATTAGTATTGTATATAAAATTTTAGATATTTCATTTGTTTCTTCATTCATACTATTACCTCTATTCTATATATTTATTTTTTAATTTAATAGTTACTGTATCGGTAATTGTTTCACCTTCAGGTATACTTTGTTCATATACATAGCCATTACCTTCAAGCATATAGCTAACTCCCATTAATCTAAGGATGTTATCGGCTTCTTTATAAGAATAACCATTTAAATTAATCATTTTATTATCATAGTTATTAGTTTTTAGTACTACTAAATCATCTTCATATATAATATTATTAATACCAGGATACTGATTAATAACTTTAGTACCATCTCCAATTACAAGTACTTTAATATTTTTATTCTCTAGATAAGTCTTAATATCTGAAACGTTCTTGTTATAAAAGGATTCCACTGTGTATGATTTCTTTTTCATTGTCTTTCTCTTCAATATTTAAATATTTAGTAATATTTTGTTCTACTTCTTTTACCATTGGAGCTAGATAGTTGGTACCATCTTTTTTGGTCTTTTAATCGCAGCATATAGTATTATTTCAGGGTCGTTTTCTGGGAACATACCGGAAAATGAATATATGTAATCTGATGAACCACTCATATATTTGCCTTTGGTATAATCAAATATTTGTGCAGTACCAGTCTTTCCTATTAAGCTATAGCCATCCATACGATAAGCATAACCAGTTGAATTGGTATTATCACCATTTATAACACTAGCCATTAATTGCTTCATTTTTTCGATAGTAGCAGAGTTTGCTATATTTTTAACTTCTGTTTTTGAGTTTTGTTCAAGTACTTTACCGGTGGTAGGATTTTTTTATTTTGTCTACTACAAAGGGTTTTAACATAGTACCATTGTTGGCAATGGATGTTAGAGCTTCAAGATGTTGTATTGGTGTTGTTGTTATACCTTGGCCATAACCAGCAGTAGCAGCCTCTATTTGATATTTATAATTTATGTTACCTGGTTCTTCTCTTTTTAGGGTGAAACCTGTCTTAGAACCAAAGCCATACTTCTCGTAGCAGGCTCTCAAATCTTCTTTAGTTATTACTGATTCCACTATGTTGGCAACTGCTATGTTAGAGGAAAGTGCAAAACCTTGGTCGTAAGTAATGGTACCCCATCCTTCTTTTCTCCAGTCGGATATTGTTACATCTTTACCACCATTTTCTGAGGTGTAAGTTTTACTACCTGAAGTATATGTAGTGTTTCCATCGTAGTTACCAGAGTCAATGGCACACATATAACTAAATATCTTCATTGTTGAACCTGGCTCGTAAGTAAGGGTTACAAGTGGATCAATGTATGATGTCATATTTCTTAAGTTAGGATCGAAACTTGGTGTACTAGAATAGCCTAGGATCTTACCAGTCTTTGCATCCATTGCGGCCATTAGGACCCATTCAGCCTCCAGAAGAGTCCTGAGCCTCTCTCACAGCATTATGTAAAAATAGCTGAATATTACTATCGATAGTTAGATAGATATCATTACCATCTTCAGCAGGTTCTACATATTCACGGCCATTGGCAATCTTGTAGCCATATTTATTTTTTTCATAAGTAACAAAACCTGTTTTTACCTTTTAGTGTATCGTTATAGTATTCTTCAATACCCATCTCGCCAGTAATCCAATTGTTACCATCCTTATCAGTTTTATTAACTGTGTAGCCAATTAAATATGAAGCAAAATCTCCATTGGGATAGTATCTTTTAATATCTTTAGTAAAGTCTATGCCTTGAAGTTCTAGTTTATCTATTTCTTCCTTAGCAAGTTCGGAAAGGCCTTTACCAATAGTTCCGAATTCAACTTGATATTTCTTATTTTGAATACCATTTGCCAATATTGTTTTTATTTCATCTGATGTTACTCCAAGAACTGTGGCAAGTTTGGTACTAGTATCTTCAACATTCTCAACATAGTCTTTATTGCCGTTTGAGTCTACTCTGGTATCGGATAAATAGGCAATAAGAGTATAACTGATGACATCATTAGCTAGAATATTGCCATTTGTATCATATATTGTACCACGCTTAGGCATTATTACTTCTTCGGTAGTATTCCTATTCTTGATAAAAGCTGTAATTGTAGAACTACCTACCTTGTAATCAAAAAATACATAAGTAACATAATCTGACAATTAATACCAAAAAATAAAAAAAAGGTAACAATAATAACAGGTTTACTTACTTTTAAACTTACTACTATTAATTTCCTTTTTTCATACTAATCACCTTACTCTATTGTTTTAATATTTTCATTATTATAAGATAGACCTAAGTTTTTACTGATTGTTTGAATATTTTCAAGTGATGCCATCTCATTGATTTTCATAGCAAGACTTTGATTGGTATCTTCTTGTTTTTCTACTTCACTATTCATTTTTTGAAGTTCTATATTCATCTTAGATACTGTTGCACTAGTAAAAACAATTCCTGAAATCAAAAGTGCAATAATAACTAAACAGCTTTTATATAAAAACTTTTTCTATCTTAGTTAGCCCTTTCTTTTTTTTTTTTTTTTTTTTTCATATTATCAGTCCTTTATTTTTTCTATTACTCTAAGTCTTGATGATCTAGCACGAGGGTTTTCCTCTAGTTCCTCCCTACTAGGAGTGATATTAGCTACCACTTTATACTTAGGCATATACTCTTCTGGAATGAATGGTAATTTTGATAAATTACTATCAACCTTAGAGTATTCATTAAATATTTCCTTTTTACAATTCTATCTTCTAATGAATGAAAAGTAATAACTGAGACTCTGCCTCCTACTTTTAGGAGCTCAATACTTGATTTAAGTGCTATTTTTAATACTTCCAATTCATTATTTACTTCTATTCTAATAGCTTGAAAAGTCTTTCTGGCAGGATGACTATCTTTCATTGCCTTATATGGCATACTCTTTTTTTTTATGACTATCTACTAGTTCAAATGTTGTTTCAATGGGTTTAGATTCTCTATCTTTAACTATGTTTTTTAGCTATACTAGTAGCATATTTTTCTTCACCATAGTCTCTTATTACTCTAACTAACTCTTCGTAAGAGTATTCATTTACAACATTATAAGCAGAGAATTCTTTAGTAGTATCCATTCGCATATCTAGTTTAGCATCTTTATGGAAACTAAAACCACGATCAGCAATGTCTAGTTGCGGAGAAGATACCCCTAAGTCAAAAAACTATTCCATCTACTTCTGTAACATTTCTTTTATTTAATTCTTCTTTAATATAGGCAAAATTTGATTTTATAAGTTCAAAATTACTACCTATTTCTTTTAGCTTCTTTTTCGCTATATTCTAAAGCCATATCATCTTGATCAAAGGCGAAAAAGGAAGCCCCTTTTTATTCTTTCTAATATTAAACCACTATGTCCCCCGAATCCTAATGTGCAATCAACATATATGCCATCTTCTTTATTTATATTTAGATTATCTATTGCCTCATTTAGTAATACTGTTTTATGCATCAATATCTAACCCTTCAAATAGATTTTCTGCTACATCACTAATAGCAGATAAGTTATCTTCGATAAGACTATTAAATTTATCAGTAGCCCATATTTCTAGGCGATCATTAACCCCAATTATTGTACATTCTTTCTGTAATCCGGCATAATTAATTAAAGATGATGGTATGTTGATTCTCCCCTGTTTGTCAAATTCGAGTGTACTAGCAGAAGACATAAAAAATCTATTAAATGTTCTAGCATCTTTCTTTGTAAATGGTAGTGTTCTAAGTTTAGATACGATGGCATTCCATTTCTTTCATTGCATAGACAAATAGACAACCATCTAATCCTCTAGTAACAATGAATTCATTACCGATATCTTCTCTAAATTTAGAAGGTATAATTAATCTTCCTTTTTCATCAAGATTATGATGATATTCTCCAATTAACATAATATCCCCCACTTTCTTCCACTTCATGCCACTCTACGATTATATTCTACTATAATAGTTATTGTTTGTAAATATGTTTTTATAATTTGACACTTTTTTTTCTGTAAAATGTTTTGTTTCTATCAAAGCCTTAGGTTTTTGGTAGTCATTTATAGTCTTATGGTCTATAAATGATGCACCAGTAGTGCCTATTATATATAAGCAAAGAAATATAGACATAAATTAAATATAATAAAAAGAAGAAGTTATTTTATTCTTCTTCTTGGACTGCTTAATATATCATCAAAATATTTGGTACTAGTTTTATTAATACCGTATAGTTTATTTTCTTTTTATTCTATTTATAATGTTGTCATCTTTAGTTAGTGAGTAGTATGTTTTTACAAATATTTTCTTTATTATATTAAAATATTCTATGACATAACTATCTTTGTGTTCATACATTTTATCATTATAAGATAGTATTTCATCTACAAAGAAATGTGCCTCTAGTTCATTAAACTTATATTTGCCTTTATATAGTCTTCTAAATTACTATTATCTTTATTCATAAATAATGTGTTGTCAAACATGCCATCAAGTATCATCATAAGTCTATATTTAGTTATTTCAAGTTCATTTTTTTAACTTACCTTCTGGAAGAGTTTCTATTTCTTCACAAAGCAAATAATAATATTTAAGATAAAATTTGTAATCATCCTTGTGATAATTTAAATCAGCACCCATGCTTTCATTGAAACAATAATCTAATTTATAATTAATTAAATAGCGTACTAGTGAGTCATTAAAAAATAAGCTTTTTTGAAAGGGATTATTGTAGATATTTCTTTCATCAAACATATCATTTTGAATATTAAATGGTAATCCTTTATAAGTAGAAAATGTTATAAGACTATCACTATATAGTAGTAAATCATATGCACTATCATAATCTAGATTTTCTAAATTAACAAAAAAAATATTCTTCTGGTAAAGGCATGTTTTTTAATTTGTTTTATTGTTTGCTCCTCTGGCAAAATTATTTTTTTCTGTTCTAGCAAATAATAATTCTCTATATAACTTATCATCTTCTTGCAATGATAAATATAACCACTTATAAAGGTCTTTTCTGATTTTAATACCCATAAGTTCAATAACAGAAATATCTGATTCTATTAAAGAATCTATTTCATTTAATATTAGTTCGTCAATATCATTATTTTCTAAAATGTTTTCTAAATCTTCGATAGATACATTATCATCGAGAATAATACTATCTGACGTTAATTCAAAATATTCAATATGATTATTATAAAATGTATCTAGTTCATATTCAAAATCAAAATTATTAATAATTTCTAACTTTTCCTTTTCATTAACATTTAAATTATAAATTATTTTATTTATGATTTTTATTAAGCTTTGTTTTGATACTTCTGCCTTAACTTTTCTATTTTTTAAATTAATCATTATACTTATTAAGATATAATCAAATGGTATTTCCATAAAACCTCCTGCGTTCTTATATATATTATCATTATTTTTTTAATAACACAATAATGTTTTAATAATTTTGTGGTATAATTATAAACGAGATAGAAAAAGAAAATATTTTTTAGTAGAAAGGAAGGATATGTTAAACAATGGTGATACTATCAAAGAAAGTATCAAAAAATTGAATAATGAATTTAATAGAATAAAAAGAATGGGATATGTTCCAGAGGTTCATCGTGGATATGGTGGCATTGGTGATACATTTGAAAGATTATTAGGAAAAGAAAAGTCTGATTTTTGTGTACCCGATTATGATGGTATTGAAATTAAAACAAGAAGAAGTTTTAGTAAGGGTTTAATTGGTTTGTTTGGTTCAGTACCTGATGGTGAAGAGCTCTTTGAACTTGATAGACTAAGGGAAAGATATGGATATCCAGATAAAGAAATTAGAAGTGCCAAAGTATTATATTCTGTAGTATATGGTAATATGTTATGTCAGGTTGGAACAAAATATTTTTTTAAATTAGATGTTGATAGAAAAGAAAGAAAAGGTATTTTTATGTGTATTTGATAAAAACATTAATTTATTAGAAAGAAGGGTATATTGGTCTTTCTTTACATTAAAAAATAAATTATATTGTAAATTGCGATATTTAATGCTCGTAGATGCTTGGACAAATAATATAGATGGAAAAATGCACTATAAGTATTACAAGGCTACTTTCTATAAATTAAAAGATATCGACATTTTTGTTGATTTGATTGATAAAGGCTTTATAGCGGTTACTTTTAAAATTAGCGTTTACAGAGGAAATTATAGATATGGACTTCCTCATAATCATGGGTTAACTTTTTGGTATTAGTAATGAGCATTTGCCTTTGCTTTTATGATGAATACAAGTGGTAATGGGACACCTCATTCTCCACTTTTTATATTTAAATTTTTTAGGTACTAAGTTATTGGCTTGGGATCATGTGGTTGCAGAAAATAAATATTAAAAAAGAACTATCGCTAGTTCTTTATTTTTTTCAAT
>VOFJ01003206.1_pt1 | contig 124244 bp, 146 predicted proteins | sample 5384081 | NCBI WGS metagenome assembly VOFJ01 (sample SAMN12384729, study PRJNA508395) | human gut metagenome | isolation source: healthy gut I | host: Homo sapiens
CGGTGACCTAATGATTATCAGAGATCATATCAACTTTTTTCCCGAACACCCGTTGCACGGCAAGAACATTGAATACGGCCCCCGTTTCCCGGATATGAGTGAAGCCTACTCCAAAGAACTGATAGACAAAGCATTGGAAATAGCCAAAGAAAAGGGCATCAAAGTACAACAAGGAGTATATATCGGTACACAGGGACCTACCTTCGAAACTCCGGCAGAATACAAGATGTTCCACATTCTTGGAGCTGACGCCGTAGGTATGTCTACCGTTCCTGAAGTTATTGTAGCAAACCATTGTGGCATCAAAGTGTTTGGAGTATCGGTTATCACCGACCTAGGCGTGGAAGGCAAAATAGTGGAGGTTTCACACGAAGAAGTCCAGAAGGCGGCAGATGAAGCACAGCCACGGATGACAACCATTATGCGCGAACTCATTAACAGAGCTTAAAAAAAGAATATGCAAGAAACAAATAGAACAGAAATTGCAACCTTGGGGGGAGTTCGGCCTCATCAAACATCTGACTCAGAATATTGAACTAAAGAATCCCGAAACCCAATATGGTGTGGGAGACGATGCAGCCGTCCTCGAATTTAAGGACAAAGAAGTATTGGTTACTACCGATCTTCTGATGGAAGGAGTACACTTTGACCTGATTTATACACCATTAAAGCATCTTGGATATAAATCAGCCATTGTAAACTTCTCAGACATTTATGCCATGAATGGAACTCCCAAGCAGATAACAGTATCGCTAGCTGTATCCAAACGCTTCTGCATAGAAGATTTAGAGCAGTTCTATGATGGTTTGAAGCTGGCCTGCCAACTACACAATGTAGATATTGTGGGAGGAGATACCACATCATCAGTCACAGGATTGGCAATCAGTATCACCTGCATTGGCGAGGCTGACAAAGACAAAGTGGTTTACCGCAATGGAGCGCATGACACAGATTTGATTTGCGTCAGTGGTGATTTAGGGGCCGCCTACATGGGTCTGCAATTGCTGGAACGCGAAAAAGCGGTGTTCCAGGACCAAAAAGAAGCCAATCCCGATTTCTCCGGCAAGGAGTACATATTAGAGCGCCAACTTAAACCGGAGGCGCGTAAAGATATCATTGAAGAACTTGCCCAAGCAGGAGTAAAACCGACTGCCATGATGGATATTTCGGACGGACTTTCTTCCGAGCTGTTGCATATTTGCTCACAAAGCGATACCGGCTGCCGCGTTTATGAGGAGCGTATTCCCATTGACTATCAGACGGCTGTAATGGCAGAAGAACTCAATATGAATGTGACTACATGTGCATTAAATGGTGGCGAAGATTATGAACTCCTCTTCACTGTTCCCTTGACTGATCACGAAAAGGTTTCGACCATGAAAGGCGTAAAAGTCATTGGGCACATCACCAAACCGGAGTTGGGTTGCGCCCTCGTCACTCGCGACGGACAAGAATTTGAGTTAAAAGCACAAGGTTGGAATCCATTAAAAGAAAAATAATTCCTACTACAAAATGCTGATAATAAGCATTTTATTTATTATCAGCATTTTTTTCTTTATATAATATTTGCAAGATTAGAAAACTTTATCTATCTTTGCAAACCGCAAACAAGAAACAATGGTGCCATAGCTCAGTTGGTAGAGCAAAGGACTGAAAATCCTTGTGTCCCCGGTTCGATTCCTGGTGGCACCACTTTGAAGAAAAAGCAAAAGGCAATAAAATCCTGATTTCCAAACGGAATCAGGATTTTTTTGTTTTCCCCAGGCATGCAAAAAAACGACAAGAATAGGGCTCAGTTTGAAAACTTGGGGAATTAGTTAAAAACACTATCTTTGTGGCATGAAACAGAACCTTCAACCCCCTGCCACTCCACTGGAGATGTTGAGCTTGTTCTTTCCTGCAGGCCTGCTTGACTATTTTGACCTGGTTAACCATGTCTCTCAAGAGACTTGCTTCATTTTTTTTTTTTTTCTTGAGGAAAAGCCTTCCATTCCTCCCAAGAGCATTCCCATTTACATCTACATTCCAAAGGTTTCTTCCGGAAATAGAAGTGCAAGACTTTCCTGTTCGCGGCAAGGCTGTATATCTACGCATCAAGCGGCGTCGTTGGGAAGACCCGGAAACAGGACAAACTTATAGTCGTGATTGGAACTTAGTAGCCTCCGGTACTCGCATAACAGCTGAGTTCGGAGCTTTTTTAAAAGCGTTACTTAGACAATCATGCGGTTAGTTGCCAAAGTGTAGCAGAACATTACTGTATGGATGGCAAGCAACTCCAGACTCAATACAAAAGAACATTTAAGTGATTTCAATAATTGGAATCAGAAGGAACATGCTGAAGACTTTATTCTTTATCCTAAAAATATAGGTTATCATTTATGTATTGATGAAACGGCTTTAAGCAAAGGCGAACTATATACAATCCTTACCAATCGGGATAAGCATGGTCGAAAAGGCACCATTGTAGCTATTGTAAAGGGAACTAAAGCAGAGGATGTTATCAATGTGCTTCTCAAAATAGATGCCGATAAGCGCAACCAAGTAAAGGAAATTACACTTGATATGGCCGGCAGTATGCAGAAAATAGCAAAACGTTGTTTTCCGGGGCTATGCAGGTAGTGGATCGTTTCCATGTCTCAAAGTTGGTTTATGAAGCTGTACAAGACCTTCGGATCGCTTATCGCTGGCAAGTAATGAAGGATGAGAACAGGAAAATCAAAGGAAGCTAAAGCCAAAGGGGAAAGTTATGAACCTAAAGTGTTTAGCAATGGAGATACACTCAGACAGTTGTTAGCCAGAAGCCGGTACCTGCTGTTTAAGGCTCCAGACAAGTGGCTGCAAAGCCAGAAGGTAAGAGCCAAACTACTCTTTGAACAATTCCCGGATATAAAATCCGTGTACTATTACGCACTACGATTAGGGGAAGATATTTTCAGACTATACAGATAAAGATGTGGCTCGTGCCAAACTGGCACTTTGGTAGAATGAAATTGAGGAGTTTGGTTATGATACATTCACTACTGTTGCCAATTCCATTGAGAATCATTACGAACGGATATTAAACTACTTTGTGAACAGAAGCACAAATGCTGCTGCGGAAGCTTTTAATGCAAAAAATTAAAGCATTTAGGGCTTCATTTCGTGGAGTAGTAGATAAGAGGTTCTTTTCTGTATAGATTAGCAAAGGTGTATGCATAAAGGGAAATTAACAAATATTAATCCCCAAGAATTACAACTGAGCCGACAAGAATAGGGTCAGTCCGAAAATCCTGTAGGCAGGCTATGTTAATAAACGAAAGTAAGCTATCTTTTGCAAAATCTGCTTGAAGGTGGGTACAGCGCAGTGTTATGCACTACCATCTTGATATGGTTATCGCTTCGGGCTATCGCGTTCAGGAACATACGTCCTACTACAGTGGAACGTAATAACCTGCCGTATAAAACAGCTTAGTCTAAAGGAAGGAAACGCTTGGTCTGCCCGGGAAAACGACTTATAAGTTCTATAAAGAGAAAAACAGACAGAATCAAGGCATCCATTCCACAATACCTGTCACCGGATGTTGCCTTCTCCAGTTTTCAAACTCTGCATACGTCCGCACTCCGTCCCGAAGAACAGCCTGATAATATTCCACTCCCATGCAATATTCCGTATCCGGCGTTTCATATTTCAAACGCAGAATCGCTTTCCTCGTCTCCTCAGTCAGGACTGCCTTAATCCGTTCAGCCATCTTTTCAAAATAACCGTCATAACGGGAGTGCTTCAATATATGAATCATATCCATCTTCCAGGCACCGTTCTCCGGGTCTTCATACCAGGCATGCCACTCAATACATGCTTCTTCCGTATCCAAAAGATTGTTATAAGTTATCCGCTTGACAAACGGGTTTTCCGCCAGCTTCGCCATCGCCATGAAGCTGCCGGCCGGAGTCAGAGGAGAAGAATAAATATGGAAATCCACATCCCGGTTCTTCACTAATAATCCCATATTCAATTGAACCCACCAAATTAATCTCTGCCCCGACAGACGTCCAAATATTCATAACATCGGTCTTGCGTATCACTTCCCATGCTTCCCGCTGATTCTTTTCGGCTAATTCCAATATATGCTCCATAAATCTTTTTCTTGTTTTTGAAAATGCAAAAATAAAGAAAAGCCGTCACATAGAGGCAGGAAATGTGGTCCTATTCTCCTATACGGCAAATCGGTTTAACCTACATATTTTTTTTTAGAAATAGAAAACAAAACAATATACGGTAGGTATTATTCTAAAAAACTTTTTTATCTTCTCACAGCAAACAATTCAGCTTCCACCGTCCAATGCTCACCGTCTGTGCGCACCAAACGTTGCCAATGAAAAGAAGTCTGTGTTATTTCGGAGAATACCCAACACAGATTGTCATTATTTACCACCGTCTGGACAATTCTGTCTTTTTCTCCCATCTAGCCTCCAATTGGGTGGCTCCTCCTAATTCCGTATATAAAATATCCCATGCCTCTGTATTAGGATTATACATACGTACCGCAGTCGCATAAGCTGCATCCGGTTGATAATTAGTCAAACGCTCCTTACGTGAAGGACAGATAAAAACGTCTTGAATAGCCGTTCCTTCCAATATCCACTGAAAAATCCACTCTCCTTTGATATGCCTCTCTTCAGCAGTTCCATAACAATCAATCCATTCAAAATCCCATTCTCCCACGAAATGCCCGAAAAGGTTGTGCTCGGCAGGCACAATATTACTTTTTGTTTTTGCTGACCAAAGCTTTGATAAATTCTTTCATACTCTCTATTATATATGAAAACAAATATAGAATAATTCCTTATCATTACCCATTAAAAAGTAAACTTTTCCCTTGCCATGAACAAATTATTTATATATTTGTCGGCATTACTAATTATATATCATTTAAGTCACAAAACATGAAAAAGCTATCATTCATTATTACATTTGTATTTCTGTCCATCCTGTTCGTACAGGCCCAACAGGCTAAATACGTTTTCTATTTCATTGGCGACGGGATGGGTGTTAACCAAGTATTAGGTACAGAAATGTATCGCTCCGAACTAAAAGGAGAGATTGGTATCACCCCACTGCTTTTCACACAATTTCCCTTTGCTACTGTTGCCACCACATTCTCTGCCACCAATGGCGTAACCGACTCAGCAGCTGCCGGGACAGCACTTGCCACAGGCAATAAAAACCAAGAACGGAACATTAGGAATGAAGAAAAGACTTGGAGACTAAAATAAACAGTGTGGCGGCATGGGCAAAAAGACAAAGGATGCCGGGTAGGTATCAGCACAAGTGTCAGTGTAGACCATGCTACTCCGGCCGCTTTCTATGCACATCAGGCACAGAGAAGCAGTTATTATAATGTAGGTCTTGATCTGATTAAGGCCAATTACGACTTCTATGCCGGCTCCGACTTCCTTGATCCTACCAATAAAAAAAGGAGGCGATGGAAGCTCGGAAAGTCTATATACCCTGGTAGATAAAGCAGGATACAGCGTGGCACGCGGTTATAAAGACTATCAAAAGAAAGCCAAGAAATCAGACAAAATGATTCTGCTGCAACCATCTTCTGCCACCGATGTCAGTGCTATTCCATACGCTATAGACCGTAAGAAAGGTGACATGACCTTAGCCGAAATCACCCGTGCCGGTATCAATTTCCTGTCTAAAGATCTATCCAAAGGGTTCTTCCTGATGGTTGAAGGTGGAAAAATAGACTGGGCTTGCCATAGCAATGATGCGGCAACCGCATTCAATGAAGTGGTTGACCTGGACGATGCCATCAAAGTAGCTTACGAATTCTACGAACAACATCCCGACGAGACACTGATAGTGGTGACAGCCGATCATGAAACCGGTGGCATCGTATTGGGCAAAGGCCCCTACACACTCAATCTTCAGGCTTTGAAATCACAAAAAGTCAGCGAAAGCGACTATACCCGAATCATTAATAATTTAAGAAAAAAAATACAAGAATCAAGTACCTTGGGAAGTTATCAAGCAATCATTGAAGGATAATTTCGGATTTTGGGATAGTATTCAATTGAATGAAAAACAGGAAGCGCGATTAAAGAAAGTATATGATGAATCGTTCGGTGGTCAGAAAGTAGATTTACAGAAGAGCGAATATCAGCAAGACGAACCTTTGGCCTCTGAAGCCAAAAAGATTTTGAATGATATTGCCCTTGTAGGCTGGACCAGCGGCGGACACTCCGGCGGCTATGTTCCCGTATTTGCCATCGGTGCAGGTGCAGAGTTATTTCAAGGCCGCATCGACAATACCGAAATTCCGGTAAAAATAGCAGAAGCTGCTGGTTATCCCAATTAATCGAAAGCAAGATAGTGTGATAATCGTTTTAAGTCTTTCTCGGTAAACTCTTCATAAAGGGATAACTGAGAAAGGCTTTTTTAATTTATCCTTCTTTCTCCGAAACTCAATAATAACCCGAGCCTGATAATAGTTTAATATAAGGATGTGCACGCAGTCTGTCTAACCCTGCTTTATTGGCATTTATCCGATGAATTGGACCATTTTCTACTTTAAACCAACGCTGCATATCAGAAGTAATCCATTTGAGTTCCTGTAATTGACCTACATCATAGAATCCTCCCAACTGATTCCGATAGGCAACAATAGCCCGTGCAATTCCAATCCCTATTCCCGGAATTTTCTTCAGTTCCGTAGTATCCGCCCGGTTCAAATCAATCAAGGTCCCTTCGGGATATTTATAAAAAGCCAACGTATCACGCTTCTCTACTTCCGCATAACGCAAAGTATCAGATTTCTTCTGAAATGATTCGGATATATAAATATAAGGTTCCAAAATATGAAACTGCTCTTCCGTCATTCCATAAATACGTGAAAAAGCTTCCGCAGTGGCAAACTTTCCACCTGCCTGCCTATACTTTTATTATATTGTGAGCAATAAAAGGAGGCAACCCAAGTTGTAAGAACTCGATGGAATCGGTTAAATTAGGTTCGAACGGTGCTAATATCACCTTCCTTTTTACAACCTCTTTCTTTTTGAATGAGGCATTCCTTTTATGCTCGATTGTCTGAATACCGGCTAGAACCGTTCCATTTCTTCAAATGATTCCTGACCGGTTTCTTTACTCGATTCTTCTATCAGATAAGGAGAAACCAGCCAAACTCCGATTATCGTAACAATCATTCCAAGCAAGAAAACTATAGCCTTGCGTTCTCCTTTAGAGAAATAGAAAAAATCTTTCCACATTATTGCACTAAATCAAGCCCAATTCATTGATGAAAATCAAGGCAATACCAATGGGTGCAATGAATCTCAGAATAAATATATAGACATTAAAGAAACCCGCTTTCAAAGTACCTTCATTGGTCAACTCAGCATAAGAGACCGAACGCTTCAAATACCAGCCGACAAATATACATACCAACATTCCACCCAACGGAAGCATAATTTTGGCAGTAACAAAATCCAGTAAATCAAAGAAACCTTTGTCAAACAGCGTATATTTCTGCATCACACCCAATGACAAGGATGAAAGTGCTCCAATCAATATACATCCGAAAGTTACCATCTTGGCCGCACGCCCACGAGTAAAAGCAAACTCCTCATGCAAAAAAGCTGTAACCACCTCATGCAAAGAGATAGTGGATGTCAGTGCTGCCAAAGCCAATAACACATAGAACAATACAGAAAAAACATACGCCAGGAAAGGTATCCCGCTAAATGCTTGCTGGAAGACATTAGGCAGAGTAATAAATATCAAAGAAGGACCGGCATCGGGCTGAATGCCAACCGAAAATGCCGCAGGGAAAATAATGACACCTGCCAATACTGCAACAAATGTGTCGATGACTCCTACACTCAACGCCGTATTCCCCAACTTTGTCTCTTTTCCAAAATAAGAGGCATAAGTGGAGAGACATCCCATCCCCAAGCTCAGGGAGAAAAAAGGCTTGTCCCATGGCACCCAAAAAAATACATCACCGGTCACTTTACTAAAATCCGGCTTTAACAGGAACTCTAATCCCTTTTCCGCATTTGGCAAAGATAATGAACACACTGCAAGCAGGATAATAAGAATAAAAAGTACCGGCATCAAAATCTTAGAGGATTTCTCAATGCCATCTTTCACCCCTTTTACAATAACAAAATGGGTAAGCAATAGAAAGACCACCAACCAAATCAACGGACGAACCGGGTCCTGAGAGAAAGCTTCAAAAGCCAGAATAAAATCATCCGGTCTTTTGTTCGCAAATTCATTCGCACCTGCTTCCAAAATATATTCCAGTGTCCATCCTGCCACAACAGAATAATATCCCAAAATTAGAAATCCCGCCAATACTCCTAAATAACCTAACCATTTCCAATGAGTACCCGGTGCTAAAACGGAATATGCTTTACCCGTACTCGCCTTTGAATGGCGTCCTACTGTAAACTCGGCCATCATAATCGGCATGCCTAATACAAGGACACACGCCAAATATATTAAAATGAACGCCGCGCCGCCATGATTTCCCGTTTCGTAAGGGAAACTCCATATATTACCAAGTCCTACAGCCGAACCGGCCGCCGCCAGAACAGCCCAATCTTACTTCCGAAATTTACTCTTTCGCTTTTTTGCATAAAAAACTATCAAATTATTATAAATCAACACCTATTAGCGTGCAAAAGTATAAAATTAATCGTACTTTTGCGATGAATCACAAAAAAATTAAAGTATGCTATATTATTTTAGAAGATATCCGGTATCCTTGGTAATTATGGCTGTTATCATTTTACTTATCTTTTTTTTCACTCCTCCTGAAAAGTAATTTGGAAGAGATTCCCAACATAGACAAGTTAGTTCATGTCTGTATGTATGGAGGGCTTTGCAGCATTTTGTGGTTCGAATATTTAAGAACCCACAGAATGATAAACTGGAGCCATATTCTATGGGGAGGTATCCTTGCACCGATAGCCATGAGTGGATGCATAGAGCTGATGCAAACTTATCTCACGACCAATAGAAGCGGAGACTGGCTTGATTTTTTAGCTAATAGCACAGGAGTATTGTTAGCTGTTGTGTTCGGATATTATGTGATCCGCCCGTTTTTGTGGCGTAAAGGTTCTAAAAAGAAACGCCGACGATTCTTCGCGAACAGCCGACGTAATGATAAAAGTCAAAGTTATATAATAAAGATAGAGAGTCAACTTAACGGAAATCCTTCAATTCATTCTGTAATCTCTGACGTGTGAAGAAGATGCGGCTTTTCACTGTTCCCAACGGAAGTCCCAGTTTCTCGGCAATTTCCTATATTTAAATCCTGATACATACATAGCAAACGGCACACGGTAATCTTTAGGCAACGCATTCACGATACGATGTATCTCTTTAAATCATAAGCACCTTCTGTAGAATCGAATCCAGTCTTGCGAAAAGTTCAAGTGAACAAGTTATCTGTCTGATCAACGAAAGTCTGATCACGCACTGTCTTACGATAATTATTTATAAATATATTACGCATGATGGTGTACATCCATCCTTTAAAATTCGTATCTGGAGTAAACTTCTCCTCATTATCTAATGCTTTCAATGATGTTTCCTGCAACAAATCATTAGCCTCTTCTCTGTCAGCTGTCAATTTAAATGCAAAGCGAAATAATTCGGTTTGTATACTTAGTAAATGCTGTGTAAAGTCGACTGTCTTCATATTAATCTATTTTTAAATTGTTATTTTCTGTTTTTGCTTTCTGCTGCAATATTAACGACTTCTCGTAAAAGAGATAACAGAAAAACTAACAACAAAGGGGCAAAAACTGCCAAGTAACAGTTTTTACCCCCTAAATATAACAGTTAACAGGTGGTTTCGAATTAACTTTTAATTGCCGGTATGACCGCCACCGGTACTACCGGAACCGCTTCCGCCACCTTTCAAATCATCATTATTGATACTACGAGCTGCTTTTTTTCACCTGCGCTTTTAGCTCACCAAATCTCCAACTGATATTAATGCCATAATAGCGGTTGGGGGATTTACTCTTGCTCCACGAAATAAAAAGTAGAAGTCGTAGTAGAATTATCATAAGTATTATATTTACTAAAGATATTAGACGCATTCATAGAGATCGTCAGGCGTTTCTCTTTCAAGAAAGAACGACTCAGGCTAAATCCATAGTAAGTATAAGATGACCCCTTTCCTTGTAATGAAATATAAGGAGTGCCTCCACCGCCATACACACTAAAACGAATATCCCACGGTAATGTCTGTTGTGCATTACCAAAGAAGTTACCTTGATAACCATGGTTACGAGCTGTGAACTCTTCATTATCACTCTTATAATCAGAGTAAGAGCCACTGGCATTGATAGAGATTCTTGTCTTAGAGCCCGGATTCCAGTTCATCCACAACGAAAGACGTGTGCGGTTTGTATGACCAATATTGCCATAGGTATTATTCTGTACACCGTTCTCCATAAATGAATAACGCTCAATACCATTATTTACAAACGAATAGTTCAAACTTAAGTTCATATTAAACTTTTGTGAGAAAGAACTGTAAGTCATTCCCACTGAATGAGACTTCTCACTATCCAAGTCAGGATTACCATAGCTGATGCTTGTCGGATTACTTGTATCTCTAAACGGATTCAAATACCAAATACTCGGACGACTGATTCGCATGTTATAATTTGCACGAATGGTTTTGGTAGGTGCAAGCTGATAAGTAAAGCTGGCCGAAGGAACTAAATCATCGAAGTTACTGTCGAAGTTTCTGTCAGGCATATACTTATATTCCACATCCATAATAGTATGTTCGAAACGTACACCCGCCTTACCGCCAAACTTACCCAATTTCAACTGATAATCGGCATAAGCAGCCAAGATATCTTGATCTTGATTAAATTTGCTGGTCAAATCATTATCCGGCTGATAGATATTATTGTCATCGGCTTTTAAAATACTTACTTTGTCACTCTGATTTCTACGTAAAATGTACTTAACACCGGCATCTATCTGATGTTGCTTGGTGATTGGATTGGTATAGTCAAGCTGGAAAGTATGTTCATCAGTACGAGCATCATTGTCGTAATGCTGATCCCTCAAATAATCCATGCTGTAAGGATAATCCTTCACTTCTTCATATTCTGTATAAGCCTCACTATTATCGGGAGAACCGTTATAACGATATGAGAAAGTCAGAAATTCGCCTTTTTTCTTAAAAGAACGCTGATAGTCGAAATTAAATCCCACACTGGCCCATTCCGATTCATTACGGCTCAACGTATTATAACTGTAAGCATGTTCTTTTTTGGGCGTTCAGCATGTTCGTGCTTCCATAGCCATTGTTCTTAAACTTTCCTCCAAACATATTCATAGAAAAAGTAATAAGATTCAGAGTATCAATTTCATAACTACCCTCCATACTGCCATATTGGAAATTGCCTTTATGCTTGGAAGAGCTTTCCGAACTCAAATACTTATAATCATCCGAAGTGAAATCTTCGCGACCACTTGAACTATAAGAACGCGGACTGGTATTATGATTATAAGCATAATTTCCGGTAACAGTAAATTTACCGATCTGAACTGTTCCATATCCGCTGGCATTATAACCGCGATTGCTGACACCACCATTCAAAGTGACTGTATAACCTTCCATTCCGCCACCGGTAGTAATGATGTTCAAGATACCACCGACACCTTCCGCATCATATTTTGCACCCGGGTCAGTAATAACTTCAATAGACTTCACAGAGTTGGCCGGCAAGCTCTTCAATACTTCAGTGGGATTGTTACTCATCATATTATTCGGCTTCCCGTTTACATGCACTTTAAAGTTACTGCTTCCGTTTACCTGAATTTTATCTTCCCCGTCTACGGTTACCAAAGGTACCTTACGGAGCATTTCGAGAGTAGAATTCGTTTTTGAATCCGGGTCATCTTCAATGCTGTAAGTAACCTTATCAATTTCTGCTTTCACAAGTGGCTTCTGAGCGACCACTTCCACTCCTTTCAGCATTTCGGTTGCTTCTGCCATTTGAATATGACCTAAGTCCGCTACCTTCTTTGTATCAGATACAGTGAATTCTTTCTGTACGGTCCGCTTGCCGACAGAAGAAAAACTAATCAGATAAGTGCCCGGAGAAACGAGACGTTCACTAAACTTTCCATTCGTGTCTGTCACAGCCAGTTTTACCGGTTTGGCCGGATTACTCTTCAACGAAATACGAATGGTTGAATAAGGTTCTCCTTCATTTGATAAAGAATCTACTAAAACTCCTTTTTACTGAGAACTGCCCTTGAGGACTTTTTTTGAGCGTTTGCATTAAATGTCACACTAACAAAGAGCATGATAAAGATGCATAGAATGTTGTCTTTCATATATTCAAAAAAAGTGTTTGTTTGGTGCAAATATAGGCAAACTATAATATGTAGTTACTTTTATTACGTTAAATAAACTATAAATGTTTCCCATCTGCAAAATGGAGTTTTCATAAGGGATGAGTTATAATAACGAACATCTCCGGTTACCTCCTGTCCGATGAAATGGGGCTTTTCATATGATTCATCCTCATATTTCAATTCTACTTCCGCAACAACAAGGCCCTCATTATCACCATAAAATTCATCTATCTCAAATGTATGCTTTCCGCTTTTTACCAGATAACGAGTCTTGTCTATCACACCCGGTTCACACAATTTCATCAATTCTTCCGCTTCTTGCAGAGATATTTCTTTCTCCCATTCATAACGACTCATACCGGATGCATTAGAAGCCCCTTTTATAGTAAGATACCCCTTATCGCCCCGGATACGAACACGCACCGTACGTCCGCGGGCACTACAAATGTATCCTTGTACAATACGACTTTGCGAATATGCCTCCTGCTTATAACTATCATCGACAACCAAAAATTTTCGTTCTATTTCCTGTGCCATCTTATTTCCTTATTAATATAACAAAAAAGTCCCGCACGGATTTTCCGGCAGGACTTCAGTTATTTCTTGCGGTTTTATCCATAGACAGCATACCCTACCATAGTGATCAGAGCCAGTACTATCAAAGCGATAAATATGCCTTTTACTATTTTGTTTGCTTTCTCTTCTTCCCGCTTACTATAAGCAGCTTTCTTATTCTTTCCCATAAGTATTTCATTTTAAGATTAAACTTTCTCTTTTGTGACCTTCAAAAGTACAAAGTTTCCGGGAGAAAACAAATAAATTACTTACTTTTTACGCATTCTCCGAACCCGAGAATTCCATGAGATACGCTTTAATAAAGTCGTCAATCTTTCCATCCATCACGCCATTTACGTCCGATGTCTGGTAGTTCGTGCGATGATCCTTCACACGACGGTCATCAAAGACATAACTGCGTATCTGTGATCCCCATTCAATCTTCTTCTTGCCTGCCTCCACCTTGGCCTGTTCTTCCATGCGATGCTGCAGCTCCTTATCATATAAAATTGAGCGCAACTGGCGCATCGCATTTTCCTTATTCTTCGGCTGGTCACGGGTTTCAGTATTCTCAATCAAGATTTCCTCTTCCTCACCGGTATACGGATCTTTATATTGATAACGCAGACGTACACCGGATTCTACCTTATTTACGTTCTGTCCGCCGGCTCCACCGCTTCGGAATGTATCCCAACTCATACGTGCCGGTTCAATATTTACCTCAATACTGTCGTCAACCAACGGAGTTACAAACACAGAAGCAAAAGAAGTCATCCGTTTCCCCTGAGCATTATAAGGAGACACGCGCACCAAGCGGTGCACACCATTCTCACCTTTCAGATAACCATATGCAAAACTGCCCTCAATATTCATAGTCACCGTCTTGATACCGGCCTCATCACCTTCCTGAAGATTGGCGATGCTCAGTTTATAACCGTTTGTTTCGGCCCAACGCATATACATACGCATCAGCATGGAAGCCCAATCCTGACTTTCGGTACCTCCGGCTCCCGAATTGATTTTCAGCACACAATCCATTTGGTCGGCTTCCTGACGAAGCATATTCTTCAGTTCCAATGCCTCCACCGCAGTGACAGCCTTTTGATACGCTGCATCCACTTCTTCCTCGGTCACCAAGTCATCTTTACAGAAATCAAAAGACAATTCCAATTCGTCTGACAAAGTCTTTACCTCACGGTAACCGTCAATCCATTTTTGCAGATCTTTCACCTTCCTCATTTGTGCTTCAGCTTTCTTGGCATCATCCCAAAAATCCGGGCGCTTGTGTACGAAGCTGTTCTTCTTCCACCTGAACAAGTTTATTCTCAATGTCCAAGTATCTTTCGAGGGCAGCGGTACGTTCTTTTACGTCTTTCAGTTGCTCTATTGTTATCATCTTGAGAAATTTTTTTTTTTGCATTTTAGGGCACTGCAAATGGATTTCACTGTTTTTAATGAAAGAACAATGCATTGTACAATTGCCTAGAAAATACAAATGAATCAAATTCTTTATTCTTCGTACATCTTTTCTATTTCGGCAGCATAGTTCTTGTTCAGCACATTACGCTTTATTTTCAACGTATTGGTCAGTTCACCACGTTCCATACTGAAAGGATGGGGCAACAAGGTAAACCTCTTGATCTGTTCATAATGTGCAAATTGCTGTTGAAGCGTATCAATTCGTTCCTTAAATAAATCGATAATCTGTTGGTCCTGCAACAGCTCTTCCATAGAAGCATACTTGATGCCTTTCTTTTCGGCGTACTCTTTTACCAGTTTATATTCCGGAATGATTAAAGCCGAAACAAACTTACGCTCATCCGCAATAATGGAAATCTGATCGATATATCGGTCCACCACCAACTTAGCTTCGATAGCTTGAGGAGCAATATATTTCCCATTTGAAGTTTTAAACAAATCCTTAATACGCTCAGTAAGGAATAAATGTCCGTCCTTGATATAACCCGCATCACCGGTATGGAACCATCCGTCTTCAGTAAAGGCAGCCTTTGTTGCCGCTTCTTTCCTATAATACCCATGCGTAATGCCGACACCGCGAAGCAATATCTCATTGTTTTCGCCAATCTTCACTTCCACATGCGGCATAATACGCCCTACAGAGCCTACCACATGATCAAAGTCATTTTCGCAAGACACGGTTGCAGTTGACTCTGTCAATCCATATCCCGCCACCATATTAATACCTACCGACAATATAAATTCCTGAACAGCAGGTGGAATGGCAGCTCCGGCAGTCGGAAAGAAGCGACCATTCTCAATACCGATGGTCTTCTTCAGCAAGCTATAAATAGTCTTCTCATAAAATTTGTATTTCATGTGAAGCAAGGCCGGAGGCGTAAGTCCCTTGCATACATATTCTATATTATGCTCACGACCTACTTTCAATGCATCCAGCATCAGTTTTTTCTTCAGTCCGGTCGTTTCATTGATTTTCTCCTGAACTCCGGAATACACTTTCTCCCAAAAACGAGGAACACTGCACATGGCTGTCGGACGAATCTCCTTGATGGTCTTCTGAATATCCACCGGACGCAAATTGATAGCCAACTGGCAACCCATAGAAATACACCAATAACTCCAGGCACGCTCAAACACATGGGTAAAAGGCAGGAAATTCATCACTACTTCTTGGTCACCCAATTGCGGGAAACGCTCATTGTGTGCCTTGATAGCTCCTTCATAACAAGAATGATGTAACATTACCCCCTTGCTGTCGCCCGTCGTTCCACTGGTATAAAGGATATTGGCAATATCCCCATTACCCGATTCGGCAATGCGCTTGTCCACTTCCGCCTGATGTTGACGAGCTTTGCCCAACTTCAGGAATTCGTCAAAGTAAATCGAAGAGGTATCACGCTTATCGCGCTTTACATCCTTATCAAAAATAATAATCTGCTTCAATTGTGTGCCAAGCGACATCACCCGGAAGGCAACATCATACTGTAACTGTTCACCCACAAAAAGGTAATGGATGTCCGCATCCCCCAGCATATAAAGCACTTGGGCCTCCGAGCTTGTGGCATAAAAAGGAATAGTCACTGCACGAATACCAAAAGCGCCAAAATCCACATAAAGGCATTCGGGCTTATTTTGAGAAAAGACACCAATATTTTCTTGTACACCTACACCTAACTCAAGAAGTGCATTGGAAGTCGTTGTTACCGTTTCGGCAAATTGTTTCCATGAGACCGGAACCCAAGTTTCAGTATCATAATCACGATATTTCAGGGCTACACGGTCGCCATATTTCTCAGCCTGACGCTGAATCAGGACAGATAATTGGGAATTGCTCATTATAAATTATTTTAAATACGTGGCAAAGTTATCGTTTAATTTGGAATTATCCATCATAAACAGGCATTAATTTTCCCAACCAGTCAAAGAGTTAGAAGAATCCCAACTTTAAAATTAGTTGCATACATAACTTAATTATCACTACTTCTAAGCATACTTTACCGGGCAAAAATCGTATCTTTGCCGCACAATAATTATAAAATCGATATGATTGACTTAGCATATTACACTTCAGAAGCAACCACGTTGCTGAATTCGCTAATAGGCATCCCTTCGCTGAGCAGAGAAGAGGAAGCTGCTGCCGATTTTCTTCAAAACTATATTGAAGAGACCGGTATTATGACAGGTCGTTCGGGAAACAACATTTGGTGCATCAGCCCTATGTTTGACTTGAACAAACCTACTATCTTGCTCAATTCGCACATCGATACTGTAAAGCCTGTGAACGGCTGGCGTAAACATCCCTTCACTCCGAAGGCTGAGAACGGAAAAATTTACGGACTGGGCAGTAATGATGCGTGTGCCAGTGTAGTATCTTTATTTCAAGTTTACCGCCATTTATCTACCACCGAACAGGCTTATAACCTTATCTTTTTGGCTTCATGCGAAGAAGAAGTGTCAGGCAAGAACGGTATTGAAAGTGTTTTGCCCCAGCTTCCACCCATTGCATTGGGTATTGTAGGAGAACCAACAGAGATGCAACCTGCCATAGCAGAGAAAGGTTTGATGGTGGTCGATGTGACAGCTCACGGAAAAGCGGGGCATGCAGCACGCAATGAAGGTGACAACGCTATATATAAAGTATTGGAGGATATCCGGTGGTTTCGTGACTATCGTTTTCCAAAGGAGTCTCCTTTATTGGGACCGGTCAAAATGAGTGTTACCCAAATCAATGCCGGAACCCAACACAATGTCATTCCCGATATCTGTACGTTTGTTGTAGACATCCGCAGTAATGAATGTTATTCCAACGAAGAATTATTTAATGAAATCAGCACTCACATCAAGAGTGAAGCCAAAGCGCGTTCGTTCCGTCTGAATTCATCCCACATTGATGCCGGACATCCGTTTGTCAGACGTGCTATTCAGTTGGGCCGTGTTCCATTTGGCTCGCCTACCTTGTCCGATCAGGCTTTAATGAAATTCCCATCGGTAAAAATGGGACCGGGCAAATCCTCACGTTCTCACACGGCCGATGAATATATTATGGTATCGGAAATAGAAGAAGCCATCGGGCTGTATATAGAATTGTTGGACGGGCTGGTGATATAATTAATATGATAGGAAAGGCGTGCCAAAGTAACAACACGATAACAAAATCGGCTTTGGCACGCTATACCATCAGAACATATCATTTCATTTTCAGAAAAGCAAAAAAAACAGTTGATACAGTAAGTAAATAACCCAAACAGCTAAAGCCACAAGCAGCAACAATAAATAATTATTCTTTATCCATTTCTTCAAATTAATCATCAAGTATTTAAAACCATTGGCTTCCACTTTAGCAACGTATGCCCGATACTCGCGCTGTATTTCGCTATATTTTTGCTTCCAATCAGATAAGGCACTTTCCACTTCTGCCAACTTCATTTGCATATTCTTTACCCGTACTTTCTCGTCACTCAACTGTTCCTGCAACAAAAACTTTTCTTTCATCAGCTCTTCCATCCACAGTTGTTCTGCCTTCAATCGTTTTTCTTGCAACCATAGTTCTACTTCCCCGTTGTTTTTTTTGCTCCAGCTCCTCTTGCTGCCTAACTTTCTTTATTTGTTCTATCTTTTGCAGTTGCTCATTTTCAAAGTCATGCAATCTGATTTGCAAAATTTTAACCGTATCCCTCTCCTTTGACAATTCATACCGAAGCTTTGTACTTAACTTTGTCAACCTCATTACTTCAGCACTTTCACATTCCTTGTGCCTCAACTTGGGATCACATTTCGCCCGTTGCCTCACCTCCCCATTTCTCAGCCTGGCACACACTTCCCTCATATTCCGATTCAGTTTCTCCAGCTTTGTCACATTATCCCGCTGTTCTTCTATAAAATTAAAACTCTTTTTGCAAATACGGTCAACAGTATTCTTGTATATCTTCAATGTAGTCTGAAGTGTATGAGAATATTTTGAAGCAATCAAATCCAGCCGTTCTCCCATACTGAGCGACAAAAAGATACCGCGTTCTTCCTCATTTCTGATAAACAGGGAAAAAGCCTGCACAAATGCCCGATAGACACGGAATAAAATCCTTTGTTGCACTTCAAAAGCAACGTGGGTTTCATTGCAAGCCCTCAATTCTACCTCCAGCATTCTGTCAGTATCACGCAGCTGAGCAATGATTTCCTTTTTTATCTTCTATCTCTTTATGCAAATCCAGATAGGAAATAAACGAATCCTCGTCTATCAGTTTTACCTTTCTCCCAATTTGGGACGAAGTAACAACTTTCCGTACAATCAAATTACAAATATAATTTTCATCTATTTGATATTTCTCGGATATATACTTTATAGGTACCCAGTGACTCATAGTATTACATATCATTTTTATAAATCCCATATCAATTCTTCTTAAGAGACAGAAGCTGATGAACAAAGCTATGCATTTTTTAATGCAAAAACAATCTTTTATCAAGAAAATTGTTTAACATTTTAATAATCGGGGTATCCGATAGAAATATGAATTATTTATCAAGAGAGAAAAGTAAATGTTTTCAAAAGACCAAAGAGTTTTAAAAAAAGACTTTGAGATTTTAAAAGAAGACCTTGAAGTTTTCAGAAAAGACCAAGGTCTTTCGAGACGAGAATGGAAACAACATTCTCCTCCGTCAGAAAAGTTGATGCGATGTGCTTTCACACATAACAGATACTTAAATCTCCTATTCATGGGATTTTTGTGTGAAAGCAATTCCTGCTTGCCACAAGCCGGGGAACTTATCTTCCCAACCAAAGCTCGGGGTTCAGCTTCGCTGTCTCTTTACGCAGTTGGAAATGAAGAACCGAATTACCTGAACTATCAGTATGAATAGTGCCAAGTATAGTTTTCGTACTTACTTTACTTCCTTTGGACACAGCTACAGAAGAGAGATTGCAATAAACCGATATATAGTTACCATGGCGCACCAAAATATTATTCAAGCCATTGTATTGGAATATAGCCGAAACTTCTCCATCAAAAATTGCACGTGCCTTTGCACCCGGTTTGCCTTTGATATCAATTCCCTTATTATCCAACTTCACATTACGCAGTCCGTCCACAGCATACTGTCCGTAATGACTCACAATGACATACGGTCCCGTGACAGGCATCGGCAATATTCCGCGGTTACGCTCAAAATTGCCTGACAACCGGTGATCTTCATTATTCAAATTGAATTTTTCCACCGGTGCCACCTTCTTTCCCGAAGTTTTAACACCCGATTTTGAAGTAGAGGCAGTTTCCCCACTGCTCTTTTTATTCGCTTCGGCTGCTTTTGCCGCAGCAGCCTTGCGTGCAGCAGCTTCGGCAGCGGCCTTACGGCGCGCTTCCTCTTCAGCACGCTTACGGGCTTTTTCTATTTCAATCTCTATCAACCGATCTATCTGTGCATTCAGTTGTTGTGCAGAACGTTTTTTCTTGGAAATTTCATTCTGTATTCCTTTCTGCTTCTTCTTAAGATTAGCCAAAAGTGTCTGACGGTCTTTTTCCTGAATTTCAAGCTTGGCTTTTTCTGTTTCTCCTTGCTTTAAAAGATTCTCTTTTGCTTTGCGGGTTTGTTCCAGTTCTTTCTTCTTCGACACTACCTGACGTTGCTTACGCTCTATCTCAAGTCCCTGAAGACGCTGATAGTTGGCATACTCCTGCACATAACGCATACGACGATACGTTTGGCTCAGGTTTTCAGCAGAAAAAATAAACATCAGTTTCTCCTGCACAGACTTATTACGGTACATATACTGCACAGATGCCTCGTATTTCTTCTTTTTCTCCTTCAGGTCCCGCTGCAAGGCGGTCAACTGGCGTTGCAAAGTTGTTATTTCCTTTGCCAGTGTATTCACATCCGTTTCGATGGTATGGATATATCTTCTACGCTCTTCTATCTGCCCGGTGAGCAGAGCCAGATTTTCCAATTGGCTTTTCACATCCTTTTTGGTAGATTGCAACAGAGTCTCCGACTCAGCAATCTGCTGATGCAATTCTTTCCGTTTGTTTTCCAGCTCCCTAATCTTCCGGGTGCTCTGTGCCGACAGTGCACTCAGAAAACAACAGGCGATACACAGTAGGAAGATACGTTTCATTTCTTAATGAGCTGTTTGAGCAAATCTTGCAATTCAACTTTATCATATTTCTTGGGCACATCGGTATGGGTTTCCCAATCACTGCCGGTAGACAGACGGGAAAAGTCAAAAGTGGCCGTGACGGGCTTCTTGCCTCCTTCAAAGGAAACAAACATGTGACTCGGGAACTGTTTTTTCTCCAACGGACGGAACTTATCATACTTCCAACGCAATCCGTAAGAAGTGCCTGCCAGTCCGATATGGCTTTCTTTCAGCAACCCTTCATCGGCTGTGGTGCGGAAGCGATAAGCAAACTTCTTTCCGTTCTTCACCTCCAGCACGGCATGCTCGTTTTCGGGATGAACGGTGAATGCCGAAATATCGCGAGCAGATAATGTTGTCTTACCGGGAAGGAAGATTTCGTTCAGAAACAATGCCTGCAGGGAGTGAAAGTCCAAATCTGCCTTTGCCAACCCCTTAAGCTCTGCAAACGATACCTGCACGTAACGCTTGTTCAGGCGGTCCATCACCAATATCCCATCGGGAGAGATTTCGGCGCGCGCCACTTCGATGCCGATAAACGGAGCTGTAAGAGACAATTGTATCACTTCATCACGCTTCATGCGGATAGTGCCGCTTATTTTGGTAGCTCCCTTTCCGTTCAGGTCGACAGCCATTGACATCTTTGCCGTCAAAGCATCCCATGCCGGCGCACGGTTGAGAACCTCAGTCATATACTCCGTTTCCGACAAATTACCGATAGACACGCTCTTTTTCATGCTCTTGGTAGAAGAACAGGAAGAAACGAATGCCAGCAATACGGCTCCGAACAAATAAATATAGATACGCTTCATCATTCTGCAAAGTATTTCTTTTGTGCAATCTTCTTCTTTAATAATTTCAATTCCTTCTCGTCACGCGGTTCACTGCCTTCTAGAGGCGGTTCATTGGCAAGCTTCTCGGCTTGTCGCCAATACTCCAATGCCTTTTCCTTTTCGCCGCTCATATAATAAATATCTCCGCAATGTTCCACCACCACCGAACTCTTGTCACCCTCGTTCTGCATGGCCTGATCAATATAAATACGGGCTTCAGCATACTTTCCTTTTTCAAAAAGTATCCACGCATATGTGTCGAGATAAGTTCCGTTTGTCGGCTCAGCCTTGACAGTGCGATAACTCATTTCCTCCGCTTTATCCAAGTGCTCGCGTTCTACCGACAGATAATAAGCATAATTATTGAGAGCACCGATATTATCCTCTTTATAAACCAAAGCCGAATCATAAGCAGCGTATGCCTCGACATTCATTTTCTTGATATGATACAAATCTCCCATAATGGCATAGAAATCTGATACGATATTCTTATCGCTTTTCTCATTTACCTGGTTCACCCCTTTCTTAAAAACTTCGAGTGCCTCGTCAGGCTGATCTTTCTGATGATAGGCAAGTCCCAGATAATAATAGAATTCCAATGTTTCGGGAGTATACTCCAATGCCGGAGTACAAAGTGCTATCACCTCATCCATATCTTGCTCGCGAATGGCGAAACTCAGAAGTTGCAGGCGGGCAGGAATGTTTTCGGGATCAATCTCAAGCACCTTATGAAGCACAGGAACGGATTCCTTGTCCATCTTCTTGGTCAGCAGATATTGAGCTGCCAACATAGCGATGTCCGCATTCTCCTGTTTTCTTTCGAGCATGGAATTAAACAAACCGGCTATCTTGATACTATCCTTGTCGGTTTGTTCCGAACGAAGGATGAGCTGACGCATGATGTTCATCTTAGTATTGCTCTCCACCCTGTCGTTCAACAGTATAGAGTCCAACTGAGCCTGATACAGACTGTCTTCTCCCTTCTTCTCGTAATAAGTAGCCATAGACAGCATGGCAGGAGCATATCCCGGTTCTTCTTTCAACACCTTCTGGAAGATGGAATACGCCTCTTCTTCCTTTCCGTTGTTCATATAAACATCTCCCAAGATAGTGAGATAGCGCATATCGTATGGATATTCTTTCGCAAGATTCTCGATTTCGGTAAACGCTTGTTCGTCGTTGTCCATCGCCAAATACATGCGGAACTTCTCCATACTGATAGCCTCGGACTTTCCATCACGTTCCTCCAGGCGGTTCAGTGTATTGATTACCTGCTGATAGTCTTTGGTACGGTTATAAAGGTCCACCAACGACATCAATGGTTCCAATCGTTTTGGGAAATGGCTTACCATGTCTTCATAAACATAGATTGCTTTTGCCGCCTCCCCTTTATTCTGATAATAAGCAGCAAGTGTCTGATTATACCAATAATTATTCGGGTCGGCCGCCACTGCCTCCTTCAAAGCCCTTTCACCCTTGTCAGGCTGATTGAGGAACATATAAAATTTAGCTATCTCATATAAAGTCGCCGCCCCCTGCGGATAAATGTCCAAGCAATGGCTATACATTTCAAAAGCGGCGTCAAGGTCACCTTTTTCCTTCATGCGGAGTGCTTCCAGGAAAAAATAATCGTATTTACGTCGCTGTTCGGGTGTCAGCGGGTCTTTCTGCTCTTCTGCCGGCGTTTTTTGGGAAGAAGACGCCTTCCGCATGGTTCCGCACGACATGAGCAGAGCCACAAGGCAAAGCCACAATAGCGGCAAATATCTTTTAGTTGTTTGTCTGTTATTCATTATTCTATTCTAGTTTTTACCGGTATGTCCAAAGCCCCCGGCACCACGTTCAGTTTCATCCAAGACTTCCACTTCCTGCCATTCGGCCTGTTCATGACGGGCAATGACCATCTGTGCAATTCGCTCTCCGTCTTCTATCGTAAATTCCTCCGCCGAAAAGTTAATCAGGATAATACAAATCTCTCCCCGATAATCGGCATCGATAGTACCGGGAGAATTTAATACACCAATACCTTTCTTGAGAGCCAAGCCGCTGCGTGGGCGGATTTGTGCCTCAAACCCCTTGGGAAGGGCAATATACAATCCTGTCGGAACAAGACAGCGCTGCAAAGGTTTTAATACAATCGGTTCGTCCAAATTAGCGCGGATATCCATTCCCGCCGATTGCCCGGTAGCATATTGGGGAAGCTGATGCTTTGATTTATTGATTACCTGTACTTTCATTTTCAAAATTAACTTATCTAATAAGATGCAAATCTACACAATTCAATGGATTTATCTAAGCGTTTACAGTTTTTTAAACGGAGATTTTATACTTTTGCAAACATATAAACCCCGAATTATGAACTGGAAACAATTAATATCAAATAAACGCTTCGGACTGGAAGAGCTGCACGAAGCACGGAAAGACGACCGCTCCGAGTTTCAACGCGACTATGACCGGCTGATTTTCTCTGCCCCTTTCCGTCGTTTTGCAAAACAAAACGCAGGTATTTCCATTGCCGGGAAGCATATTCGTGCACAACCGCCTGACGCACAGTCTGGAAGTGTCGTGTGTAGGGCGCTCTTTGGGAAATGATGTGGCCAGCCGGCTATTGCAGAAACATCCTGAACTGGCAGACTCTCATATATCAGAAATAGGCTCTATCGTATCGGCAGCTTGTCTGGCACATGATTTAGGGAACCCTCCTTTCGGACATTCCGGAGAGAAAGCCATCTCAACTTACTTCTCGGAAGGGAAAGGAATAGCCTTGAAAGAAGAGCTTTCATCGATAGAATGGGATGATTTGATACACTTTGAAGGAAATGCCAATGCTTTCCGGCTCTTGACGCATCAGTTTGAAGGAAGACGTAAAGGTGGATTCGTGATGACTTATTCCACCCTGGCCTCTATTGTAAAGTATCCTTTTCCTTCACGTCTGGCAGGAAAAAAATCAAAGTTCGGCTTCTTTCTGAGCGAAGAAGCAGATTTCCAAAAAATAGCTACCGAGTTGGGAATCACCCGGCTGAGCCAAGAAGGAGAACCATTGAGATACGCCCGTCATCCGCTGGTTTATCTGGTAGAAGCAGCAGACGATATCTGTTATCAAATGATGGATATAGAAGACGCTCACAAGCTGAAGTTACTGACCCATGCCGAGACAAAAGAGTTATATAGTTTATTCTTCGATGACAAAAGAAAGCAGCGAATAGAAGAGATTTGCCGGATTGTAACGGATGTTAATGAACAGATTGCCTATCTTCGTTCTTCAGTCATCGGAGCATTGATAAAAAGAATGCACCCGGGTATTCGTAGAGCATGAAGAAGAAATCCTTTCAGGAGAGTTTGAAGGGTCACTCATCAAACATATCGGTTCTCCTTTAAAAGAGGCATACCAGCATTGTTCGGAGATTGCTTTTCATAAGATTTACCGTTCGAGTGATGTGCTGGATATAGAACTTGCCGGTTTCCGGGTAATCAGCACGCTGATCGACTTGATGATCAATGCAGTGCGTACGCCAGAAAAAGCTTATTCACAGCTACTTATCAATCGTATGTCAAGCCAATATAATGTGAATGCACCTACCTTGTATGAAAAAATACAGGCTGTACTCGATTATATATCCGGAATGACCGACGTGTACGCGCTCGACCTTTACCGCAAAATAAAAGGCAACAGTCTTCCGGCTGTATAGAAGCCTATTGCAATTGCTTAGCCACGGCCGTGGTTAAGCCTGCTCACCCGGGTGGTTAAAGTTAGTCACGGCCGTGGTTAAACTTAACCACAGCCGTGACTAACGAATATCTTACTTTCATCGACAAAAGAAACAAAAAACAAGAGCATGAAGGCATAAGTATGTGCAACTTATTATATCATCAACTGTTTCTGAGTGGTTTTAATGTATCGGAGAAAAACGACACAGGTTATCCCTAAAAGACATTCGGGCAAGTTTACACCTGCCCGAATACTTCAACTGCCTTCCGGCAATTACCTGTCCGGCCTCACGGCCTCTCTATGTATATACAATTACTTATTTCGTTAAAACAGGATGCGCCCCCGAAGTTATCTTCAATGATTCCGGATGCTGTTTCACAAAAGATTCAATATGACGCACACGCTTCTCTTCCAATATTTCATTGACAGCAATCAAAATACCAGTTTCTTCAACATCACCAAATCCATAATTAATAGCAGTACCAAACATGCGCATCGTCGGAGATAAACTCATATATGCATTTACCAATGGGGGATATTATAGCCCAACTTACGCACCTCAGTATTAAGCACCTTATAATCCTCCTTGAAAGATTCATAACAAAACAAGTTCTTCAATAGTTCCGGGTCCGTTTCAATTTCCAACGATTTCATCGGAGTAATCAGTTTATCCTTATCGCCAAAATGCTTATTGAGGAAGTAAAGAATCATATCACGTCCCTGACGGTGATAACTGGGATACATTGTCATCTTGCCAAAGAAATACTTCACATTCGGTTTGATAACCGTCAAGGCTCCCAAGCCATCCCATAAATTATCAAGAGCAAACAAACCTTTTTGAACCTGCACGTGTCGACTGATACTCCAGCGTCACAAACGAACGTCCGAGTTCGACGGTATAAGGCAGGTATTCTTTCAAGAATGTTTCGGAGAAATTAAACATATGGGCTGTTGCCAAAAGTGGTTTTCCATGTTCATCAAATTGAGCCTCATCGCCTAACAGATAACGATAGCCACCCAATATTTCTTCAGCTTCCGGATTCCATACCACCAACTGCTTATAGGGATTCTCCATAATGTCATACTCATCAATATCCATTGATTTTCCTGTACCTCCTCCCGCAGCACGGAAAGCAATCTCACGCAGACGACCGATTTCCTTCATTACATTGGGGGAATCCTGATAGGTTATGACATAAATCTCATTATGACTTTTATTAGTAAATCTAAGGCGCTTATCCTCTGTTAATTCCGCCTTTAGGATTTCTTTGTTAATTGGTGCAATAATCTCTTCCATATATATTTCTCTCTCCTTTGTCTGTTATAGTTTATAGACAACGTCCTTTACAAACTGCGCCCATTGCGCAGGAGTTTTAGACTTATCAAAAGTTTGCCAGGGAATAGGTTTACCAATGGTCAAGGTAAAAGTTTTATGTCGATTTTTCAACATTTCATCAGCCAAATAAAGCATAGCAATATTAAACTTAATACCTACAAATTTACATAAGTTGGCCAAATTATAGAAAAAATCCGAGTTCCGTCCTTCAAAATGCAGAGGTACTACATCGCGTTGCGTCTCCACGCTCTTGGTTACGAAAGTCTTTTTCCATTCCAAATCTCTTATCACACCATTCTGACGACGCGAACAGAGTCCGGCGGGAAACATAATGATATGATTATCAGAAGAAAAACCCGCTTCTACCATTTTAGGAAAATCTCTGGACTGAGAACCGGTTTTATTGATTGGAATACACAACGGCGCCAAGCCGTGCAGGTTCATCAACAAATCATTAACCAAGTAACGGACATTACCGCCATAGTGCTTCCCAAGAATATATCCTAAAGCAACACCATCTTGTCCTCCCAGCGGATGATTACTCACAAAAGTGCACTTACCCTCTTTAGGCAAGTTTTCCAGACCTTTAATTTCCACTTTAGCATCCAGAAACTCCATACAAGCTTCCAAAAAATTCAACTCCGACTTTATCTTTGGAGTCATGCAGAAAGACGTTCAACTCATCCTGATGCACAATACGCTTCAAGTATGAAGTAACAAAGCGGGGAATGTATTTGGATTTCTTCCCTGCTTTCGTCTTTAAAATCTTATCTATGTCAATTAAAAATATAGAGTCGTCAGCCATTTTATAAATGTCTTTTCATTGCAAAAAGTAACTTATCTTTTTTTTATATTGGCAATTTATGACAGAAAAATGAACCCCTTCTCTAAAAAAAAAATTAAGAGTTTTTGTGTCTGAGGCAATACAAAGCGCACACTATTTTTGCGCAGTTTAAAAACGAATGTGCAATTATTCAACCTCCTTTTTTTCATTTCTCACACAAACCGGATTTCACTCCTTTTTATAAGAAAATTATTAAAATTAAACTTCCTGTTTACCAAGTGTATAGCTACTTTAACAACCTGTTGAAAACTTCTCGAAATATTTTCTTGGTTTTATTGTGGGGAATTGTGGGGAATTGTGTAATTTTACAACCTGAATAATATAATAAGGTATAAACATGAGATTTCTCGGCAATTCAGAAGCAAAAACAGATGCAAAAGGAAGAGTCTTTTTTCCCGGCTGTATTCAGGAAGCAGTTACAAACGGCAGCCGAAGAATGCCTGATTTTACGTAAAGACACCTATCAGGATTGCCTGGTTTTATACCCGGAAAGTGTATGGAATGAGCAGATGAACGAACTGCGCAGCAAGCTCAATCGTTGGAACTCCAAACATCAGATGATTTTCCGCCAATTTGTATCAGACGTAGAAATCATCACACTGGACGGTAACGGACGTTTTCTCATTCCCAAAAGATACTTAAAGCTGGCAGACATCCGGCAAGAGGTCAGATTCATCGGAATGGATGACACTATCGAAATATGGGCAAAGGAAATTGCAGACAAGCCGTTCATTGCGCCTGAAGATTTCGGCAAGGAGCTAGAAGAAATAATGGGAAACAACAATAATGAAGGATTAGAATGAGCGAAACAGAACAGATATATCACATACCGGTACTACTGGACGAGAGTGTAAGCGGAATGAACATCCAACCCGGAGGCATCTATGTAGATGTAACATTCGGGGGTGGCGGTCATTCCAAAGAAATACTGAATCGCCTGGATCATACGGGACGCTTGCTCAGTTTTGATCAGGACGAAGACGCCGAAAAGAACATTGTAAACGACCGGCGTTTTACTTTTTTTGTGCGCAGCAACTTCCGCTATTTACATAATTTTTCTTCGTTATCATAACATAGAAGGTGTAGATGCCATTTTAGCGGACTTGGGTGTTTCTTCTCATCATTTTGATGATTCGGAACGCGGTTTCTCATTTCGTTTTGAAGGAAAGTTGGATATGCGCATGAACAAACGTGCCGGCATGACAGCAGCCGATATCGTAAACACTTACGAAGAGGAACGCCTCGCCAACATTTTCTATCTCTATGGAGAATTGAAGAACAGCCGCAAGCTGGCATCCGTCCTCATAAAAGCACGTGCAGACAAACCAATTGTTACGATTGGTGATTTCTTGGAAATCATTAAACCCTTATTTGGCCGTGAACGCGAAAAAGAAAGAACTAGCAAAAGTATTTCAGGCTTTACGCATTGAAGTCAACCAAGAGATGGAAGCATTAAAGGAAATGCTTTATGCAGCTACAGAAGCTCTGAAACCGGGCGGACGTTTAGTGGTTATTACCTATCATTCTCTGGAAGACCGAATGGTGAAAAATATCATGAAGACCGGCAATGTGGAAGGAAAAATGGAACAAGATTTTTTCGGAAATGTACAAACGCCATTCAAGCTGATAAATAACAAAGTAATCGTTGCCGGTAACGAAGAGGTGAAACAAAACCCCCGTTCACGTAGTGCTAAATTGAGAATTGCAGAAAAAAAATAAACGAGATGGAAGAAGAACAAAAGCAAAATACGCAACAGGCCAAGGAAGAGCACACCGCTACTTCTCCTAAACACATGTCTATCCGCAGCATATTAGGAGGAGATATTTTAGCAAACGACTTCTTTAAAAGACAAACTCGTTTACTTATCCTTATTATGATATTAACGGTGTGCTACATTAACAACCGTTATAAAAGCCAACAGGAATTGATTGAAATAGACAAGCTAAAGAAAGATTTAGTAGATATTAAATATGATGCTCTTACCCGTTCATCCGAATTAATGGAGAAGAGCCGTCAGTCACGTATCGAAGAATATATATCGACGGAAGAGAGTCATTTACAAACAGCGACCAACCGTCCTTATTCTGCTAAAAAAAGACTAAAATTATGATGCCGAACCAAAAGAACATAATGACCCGTTATTCCTTCATCATATTGATGATGGTATTGATAGGTATTGCAATAATTTGCAAAGCCGGCGTCATCATGTTTGCCGAACGGCAATATTGGAAAGATGTAGCCGACCGTTTTGTGAAAGAAAACGTAACCGTTCGCCCAACCCGCGGAAACATTATCTCTTCTGATGGGCAATTAATGGCAAGCAGTCTTCCGGAATACAAAATTTATATGGACTTCAAAGCCGGCGGCCATCTGAAAGACTCATTACTGATGCTCTATATGGACTCCATCTGTGATGGTCTGCACCAGATTTTCCCGGATAAGAGCAAAGCAGAATTCAAATCCCATATATTAAAAGGTAGAAAAAAGGGAAGCCGCAACTACCTGCTTTATCCCAAACGAATATCCTATATACAATATAAAGAGGCTAAACGTCTGCCCGTCTTCAACTTAAACAAATACAAGGGTGGATTTCACGAACAGGCATTCAACCAGCGCAAAAAGCCATTCGGTTCATTAGCCATGCGTACATTAGGCGATATGTATCCCGACATTGAGCAAGGCGCCAAGAATGGTTTGGAACTTTCTTACGATTCTATACTAAAGGGACGTGAAGGTATTACTCACCGCCAAAAAGTGATGAACAAATACTTGAACATAGTAGATATACCGCCTGTTGACGGATGTGATATCATTACGACAATCGATGTCGGTATGCAAGATATCGCAGAAAAAGCATTGGTCGATAAATTGAAAGAAATTAATGCAACCGTAGGAGTTGCTATTTTAATGGAAGTTCAAACCGGAGAAATCAAAGCTATTGTCAATATGACCAAATGTGCTGATGGAGTATACAGAGAGATTCGCAATAATGCGGTCTCCGATATGATGGAACCCGGGTCTACTTTTAAGACAGCCTCTATCATGGTAGCTCTTGAAGACGGAAAAATAACACCCGACCAAACAATTGATACCGGAAACGGTGTTTATAATATGCATGGCGCCCGTATGAAAGACCATAACTGGCATCGTGGAGGATATGGCGTAATCACTACTACGCAAACATTAATGTATTCTTCCAATATTGGTGTGTCACGGTTAATAGACCAAAACTATCACGACCATCCTGAGAAGTATGTGCAAGGCTTATATAAATTAGGTATAGCGTCCCCACTTCATTTGGATATCCCGGGAGCAGGTGATCCATTTATCCGTATGCCCAACAAAAACAATTGGTCAAAAACAGCATTGGCATGGATGTCTATCGGATATGAGACACAGATTCCTCCTATCAGTACGGTAACTTTCTATAACGCTATAGCAAACAATGGTGTGATGGTTAAACCTAAATTTGTCAAGGCGATTATGAAAGACGGACAAGTTGTGAAAGAAATTCCGACCGAGGTTCTTAATCCGGCAATAGCTTCTCCCAAAACAATTCAAGAGATACAAGTTATTCTTGAAAAGGTGGTTAGCGAGGGATTAGGACGACAAGCAGGTTCCAAACAGTTTCATGTATCAGGAAAAACAGGTACAGCTCAAGTATCTCAGGGAAGATCGGGATACACCAATGGTATGCGCCAATATTTGGTTAGCTTCTGCGGCTATTTCCCCTCCGAATCTCCCCGATACAGTTGTATCGTAGCCATTCAGAAGAATGGCTATCCGGCATCGGGAGGCGGTATGGCCGGCCCTGTATTCCGCAATATTGCCGAGCGTGTGTTTGCAAAACATCTTGCTCAGGACTTACAAGGTGCGAAAGATTCAACTTCTATCTTAGTTCCTGACGTGAAACATGGGGATATAGGAGCTGCAAACTATATACTGAATCAGATTGATATAAGAACCACCGGTCTGTCAAACAGCTATTCAATTGACAAACCGGTTTGGGGGAACGTTACGACAAATCCCGACAATGTAATGTTCAGCAAAAAAGAAATAAATAATAAACTGGTACCAAGCGTAATCGGCATGGGCGCCAAAGATGCAGTTTACCTATTGGAGAGTATCGGTTTGAAAACCCGTCTAAGCGGAATGGGTAAAGTCAAGTCGCAGAGTATTCCTGCCGGCAATACCATACGCAAGGGACAAACCATACAATTACGATTAAATTAATATAGAAGAAAGATATGAAACTGGAAGAGATTATCAAAGGTATAACCGTAAGCGAGATCATTGGCAATACCACCAAAGAGATTTCAGGAATCAATATAGACTCACGTCTTATTGAACCGGAACATGTGTTTGTAGCTGTAAAAGGTACGCAGACAGACGGACATGCTTATATCACAAAAGCAATAGAAAAAGGTGCCGTTGCAGTGGTGTGCGAGACTCTTCCCGAAACATTGAATGAAAATATTACTTATATCAAAGTAGGCGATACAGAAGATATTGTCGGGAAACTGGCTACTGCCTTTTTATGGTGACCCAACATCAAAACTGGAGTTGGTAGGCGTTACCGGGGACAAACGGTAAAACCACCATTGCCACCTTATTATATAATATGTTCCGCAAATTCGGTTATAAGGTCGGCTTAATATCCACAGTTTGTAATTATATTGACGATGAAGCAGTTCCCACAGACCATACTACTCCTGATCCCATTACATTAAATCAATTATTAGGCCGTATGGCAGACGAAGGTTGCAAGTATGTCTTTATGGAAGTCAGTTCACATTCTGTTGCCCAAAAGCGTATCGGAGGTTTAAAGTTTGCCGGAGGTATTTTCACCAATTTAACGCGCGACCATCTGGATTATCACAAAACGGTTGAGAATTACCTGAAAGCCAAGAAAGCATTCTTTGATGGCTTGTCGAAAAGTGCTTTTGCCCTAACCAACCTGGACGATAGAAACGGCTTGGTTATGACACAGAATACCAAAGCGAAAGTCAGCACCTATTCTCTCCGCAGCCTCAGTGACTTTAAAGGCAAAGTACTTGAAGACGGATTTGAAGGAATGCTGCTGGACATTAACAATGTAGAAGTCAACGTGCAATTTATCGGACGTTTTAACGCTTCCAATTTATTAGCCGTTTATGGCGCAGGCTGTCTGTTGGGAAAGAAACCGGAAGATGTTCTTCTTGCTTTAAGTACACTACGTCCTGTTGCCGGACGTTTTGATTCCTTGCGTTCACCCAAAGGTTATACAGCCATCGTCGATTATGCACATACTCCCCGATGCACTAGAAAATGTATTGAATGCCATCCACGAGGTATTGAACGGGAAAGGAAAGGTGATTACGGTTGTAGGTGCGGGCGGCAACCGTGATAAAGGCAAACGTCCCTTAATGGCTCAAGAAGCAGCCAAGCAAAGTGACAAAGTCATCATCACGTCAGACAATCCCCGCTTTGAAGAGCCACAGGATATTATCAATGATATGCTTGCAGGATTGAATAAAAGAAAATATGCGTAAGGTCATCAGCATAGCAGACCGAAAAGAAGCTATCCGTACAGCATGCATGCGCTTGCCCAAGCCAAAGACGTTGTGCTGGTTGCCGGAAAAGGGCATGAAAATTATCAGGAAATAAAAGGTATAAAGCACCATTTTGATGATAAGGAGGTATTGAAAGATATATTTGCTAATGAATAAACCAACAAGAAATGCTATATTATTTATTTAATTTTTTAGAGCAGTGTGATTTTCCCGGAGCTAGAATGTTCGGTTATGTATCATTCCGTTCCTTGATGGCTGTCATCCTCTCATTGTTGATATCTGCCATCTTCGGAGAATATTTTATTAACTTACTGAAACGGAAACAGATTACAGAGACCCAACGCGATGCTTCTATCGACCCTTTTAATGTAAAAAAGTAGGCGTTCCTACAATGGGAGGAATCATTATTATTGTTGCTATCCTTATTCCCTGTCTTTTATTGGGGAAACTGGATAACATTTATATGATATTGATGCTGATCACTACTGTTTGGCTAGGCACATTAGGATTTTTGGATGACTATATCAAAGGTTTTCCGTAAAGACAAGGAAGGCTTGCACGGCAAGTTTAAGATTATCGGTCAGGTTGGTTTGGGATTAATCGTAGGATTGACTCTCTATTTAAGCCCTAACGTAGTTATCCGTGAGAATGTGGAAATACAAAAAGGAGGAGAAATAGTGGAGATTGTCCATAAAGCTCAAAATGAAAAGTCAACAAAGACAACGATACCATTCTTTAAGAACAACAACTTGGATTATGCCGATTTTGTCGGTTTCCTAGGTGACCATGCCCAAACTGCCGGATGGATATTATTCGTTTTAGTAACCATTTTTGTTGTAACGGCAGTTTCAAATGGTGCCAATTTGAACGATGGCATGGATGGAATGGCAGCCGGAAACTCCGCCATCATAGGTCTAACACTTGGAATTCTAGCATACGTGTCCAGTCACATCGAATACGCCGGATATCTTAATATAATGTATATCCCCGGCAGCGAAGAACTGGTTATATTTATATGTGCATTTATCCGGTGCACTCATCGGTTTCCTTTGGTACAATGCGTTCCCGGCACAAGTGTTCATGGGCGATACGGGAAGCTTGACCATTGGTGGTATCATAGCGGTATTTGCAATTATTATCCATAAGGAATTGCTTATACCCATCCTTTGCGGAATCTTCTTGATAGAAAACTTATCGGTCATTCTTCAAGTAAGATATTTCAAAAGCGGGAAAAAGAAAGGACATATCCAACGCATTTTCAAGCGTACACCTATCCATGACCATTTCCGCACTACATTAGCACAACTAGACCCTAATTGCAGCTATGTTTTTACAAAACCCGGCAATGTATTCCATGAATCAAAAATCACAGTACGTTTCTGGATTGTCACCATCGTACTGGCTGCAATTACAATTATTACATTAAAGATAAGATAAACAAAAATTGATTATGGCTAAGAGAATTGTCATATTAGGAGCCGGAGAGAGCGGTGCGGGAGCAGCAGTTCTGGCTAAGAAACAAGGTTTTGATACATTTGTTTCAGACATGTCTATGATTAAGAGCAAATACAAAGATATGCTGAACGAACGAGGCATTGCATGGGAAGAAGGAAAGCATACGGAAGAGTTGATACTAAATGCTGATGAAGTAATAAAAAGTCCCGGTATCCCTAATGATGCCCCGATGATTTTGAAACTGAAAGCACAAGGAACCCCTATTATCTCTGAAATAGAATTTGCGGGACGTTATACAAATGCAAAAATGATTTGTATTACAGGCAGTAATGGCAAAACCACCACTACTTCCCTGATTTATCATATCTTTAAAAAGGCAGGACTGAATGTCGGTCTGGCCGGGAATATAGGGCAAAGCCTTGCTTTCCAAGTGGCTGAATACAATTATGATTATTATGTAATTGAGCTGAGTAGCTTCCAATTGGATAATATGTATAAATTTCATGCCAATATTGCGGTGCTGATGAATATCACCCCGGATCATTTAGACCGGTATGACCATAAGATGCAGAATTATGTGGATGCAAAATTCCGTATCATACAAAATCAGACGGACGAAGATGCCTTTATTTTTTGGAATGATGATCCGATTATTCAGCGTGAGCTACATAAATATGGAATTCACGGACACTACTATCCCTTTGCCGAGCAAAAAAGAAGAAGGAGCAGCAGCCTATGTTGAGAAAGACAAGGTATGCTTCACCAAACCGATTGCTTTCAATATGGAACAAGAAGAGTTGGCCTTGACCGGCACTCATAATTTATTCAACTCCATGGCAGCCGGTATTTCTGCTAACCTGGCCGGCATTCGCAAAGAATGTATCCGCGAAGCCTTAGGAGACTTCAAAGGAGTGGAACACCGCCTGGAAAAAGTATGCCGCGTAAAAGGAGTAGACTATATCAATGACTCAAAAGCCACCAATGTCAACTCTTGTTGGTATGCATTACAAAGCATGAAGACAAAAACAGTCTTGATTTTAGGCGGAAAAGATAAAGGTAATGATTACAATGGGAAATCGCCGACTTGGTAAAAGAGAAATGTGTAGGACTCATTTATATGGGATTACATAATGAAAAGCTGCATGAGTTCTTCGACCCATTCGGACTTCCCACAGCTGACGTTCAAAGCATGAAAGATGCTGTGGACGCAGCCTATCGCATGGCAAAGAAAGGTGAATCAGTACTGTTAAGCCCTTGTTGTGCCAGCTTCGACCTTTTTAAAAGTTACGAAGACCGCGGCGAGCAATTTAAAGACTGTGTAAGAGCATTGTAAAAGAGGTAATCTTATTTATTTCAACGTATAAACTGAAAATTAAATAGCATGGACCTGATAAAAGACTTATTCAAGGGCGACAAAGTAATCTGGATTATCTTCCTGTTTCTTTGTTTGATTTCCATTGTAGAGGTATTCAGCGCTGCCAGTACGCTTACTTATAAAAGTGGAGACCATTGGGGGCCCATCACTCAGCATAGTGTTATCCTGATGGTAGGTGCTTGTATTGTGGTACTGGTGCATAACATTCCCTGCAAGTGGTTTAGGGTTCTTCCCTTCTTCTTATTACCTATATCAGCAGTTTTATTGGTATTCGTAATGGGGATGGGTATCATTACAGGTGACCGTGTGAACGGAGCAGCCCGATGGATGACTTTTTCGGCATCCAGTTTCAACCGTCCGAGCTTGCAAAAATGGCTGTTATTATCGTTACTGCTTTCATTCTTTCCAAGTTTCAGGAAGAAGACGGCGCCAATCCGAAGGCATTCAAATATATTATGTGGATTACCGGTATCGTATTCATATTGATTGCTCCCGAGAACGGTTCAACAGCCATGTTACTGTTTGGAGTCGTTTTTCTGATGATGATTATCGGTCGCGTACCATGGAAGCAACTTCTCAAGCTGATTTCTATCGTAGGAGTCATTGCCGTCATATTTATAGGGATGATTATGGTAACACCCGCAAAGCAATATCGTGATATACCGATGATGCATCGTGTAGAGACGTGGCAGAATCGTATTAAAGGGTTCTTCGAAGATAAAGAAGCGGTTCCGGCCGCCAAATATGATATTGACAAGAATGCCCAGATTGCCCATGCCAATATCGCCATTGCCTCCAGCAATATCATTGGTAAAATGCCGGGCAACAGTGTCCAGCGAGATTTCCTTTCGCAAGCATTTTCCGATTTTATTTTTGCTATCGTCATCGAAGAGCTTGGGTTGTTGGGAGGCGGCTTTGTTGTCGTACTCTACATTTGGTTGCTGATGCGCGCCGGAAAGATAGCTCGAAAAAGCGAAAAAGCTTTTCCCGCATTCCTTGTCATGGGTATTGCCATTTTGCTAGTTTCTCAAGCTATGTTGAATATGATGGTGGCAGTAGGTCTTTTCCCTGTTACAGGACAACCATTGCCTCTCATCAGTAAGGGAGGTACCTCTACTTTAATCAACTGCGCCTATATCGGCATGATTCTCAGTGTCAGCCGATATGTAGCAGAGAAAGAAGAACAAAAGAAACAGGAAGAAGAGACTACTGCCGAAGTCAAGTTGCAAGCAGCTACCCAAATTTTGCTGGAACACGCACGAGGCCTGGTAACAGCAGAAGCAGCCAGCAAACCTGGAAACGAAGATACGCTTTCGGAGGTTTCAGAATCTATTCCGACAGACGAAACAATACCGACAGAAGCGTCCGAAAACAATAAATCAGTCTAAGACTGAACATATTAGGAGTTTATTCATAACTTTGCATCAAAATAGAGCAAGAAATGGAAGAGAATTTAAGAATTATCATCAGCGGAGGAGGAACCGGCGGACATATTTTTCCCTGCCGTATCCATTGCCAATGCCATTAAAGAGCAACATCCCGAAGCGGAAATCCTGTTCGTAGGTGCTGAAGGCAGAATGGAAATGCATCGTGTTCCCGCTGCCGGTTATCCGATAAAAGGTTTACCCGTTGCAGGGTTCGACCGTAAGAACTTGCTGAAAAATATATCCGTTCTTTACAAACTGGCAAAGAGCCAGTGGAAAGCACGCAAAATAATCAAAGAATTCCGTCCTCATGCAGCAGTCGGAGTCGGTGGATATGCCAGCGGCCCTACATTGAAAGTAGCCGGTATGATGGGAATCCCCACCTTGTTGCAAGAGCAGAATTCTTATGCCGGAGTTACGAATAAACTGTTGGCAAAAAAAGCCTGCAAGATATGTGTAGCATACGACGGTATGGAACGTTTCTTCGAAAAAGATAAAATCATCCTGACCGGTAATCCTGTACGCCAAGGGTTACTCAATCATACTATCAGTCGCGAAGAAGCCATCCGTTCCTTTGGTCTTAACCCCGAAAAGAAAGTTGTTCTTATTTTGGGAGGAAGTCTTGGCGCACGTACTATCAACCACTGTATGATGGAAGGACTTGAAAAGATACGCACATCAGGTGTGCAGTTCATCTGGCAAACCGGTAAGATTTACATTGATGAAGTTCGTGCAGCCGTGGCTAAAGCAGGGGAACTGCCCATGCTTCATGTTACCGATTTCATTAGCGACATGGCATCGGCATACAGTGCTGCTGACTTGGTAATCAGCCGTGCCGGGGCCGGTTCTATCTCTGAGTTCTGTTTATTGCAGAAACCGGTCATTCTGGTACCCTCTCCCAACGTAGCAGAAGACCATCAAACCAAAAACGCATTGGCGCTAGTCAATAAAAATGCAGCGCTCTACATAAAAGATGCTGCTGCCAAAGAAGCTTTGTTGGATAAAGCAATTGAAACCGTCCAACATCCTGAATTGCTAAAGAGTTTAAGTACAAATATTGCAAAACTGGCCTTTACAGACTCTGCAAATGTGATTGCACGCGAAGTCTATGAATTGGCTGATGATTATAGAAAGAGAAATGAATGTTAATACACTAAAATCAGTTTATTCTTTATCGGTGCCGGAGGCATCGGTATGAGTGCATTGGTACGTTACTTCTTGTCAAAAGGCAAGAATGTAGGTGGCTATGACCGTACTCCAAGTGAACTGACGGAAAAGTTGATAGAAGAAGGAGCAGCTATTCATTACGAAGACAGCTCAGACCAAATACCCGCATCATTCCGTGACGCATCAAGCACTTTGGTCGTATATACTCCTGCTATTCCCGAAACACATAAAGAGTTTACCTATTTCCGTGAAAATGGATTCGAGATACAGAAACGTTCGCAAGTATTGGGCATGTTAACTCGTGCCGGAAAAGGTCTTTGTGTAGCCGGCACACACGGCAAAACAACCACTTCGACCATGACAGCCCACTTGCTTCATCAATCCCATGTAGGCTGTAACGCTTTTCTGGGAGGTATCTCAAAAAATTACGGAACTAATTTACTGTTGTCCGATACCAGTGAATATGTAGTCATCGAAGCTGATGAGTTCGACCGTTCCTTTCATTGGCTTTCACCTTATATATCGGTAGTTACTGCTACTGATGCCGACCATTTGGACATCTACGGCACTAAAGAAGCCTATTTGGAAAGCTTCCGCCATTACACTTCTTTAATTCGTCCGGGGGGAGCGCTTATCATGCGCAAAGGCATTGAATTGCAACCCGATTTACAAGAAGGTGTACAACTATATACCTATTCTAAAGAAGAAGGTGACTTTCATGCAGAGAATATCCGTATCGGAAGCGGTGAAATATTCTTTGACTATATTTCGCCATTGGGCAATATTGATGATATTCAATTGGGGGTGCCCATTGCCATTAATATTGAAAATGGAGTGGCAGCTATGGCATTGGCCCAAATGAGCGGTGTCACCAATGAAGAGATAAAAAGAAGGCATGAAAACTTTCCGTGGAGTAGACCGTCGTTTTGACTTTAAAATCAAGAACGACAAAGTAGTATTCCTGAGTGACTATGCCCACCATCCGTCTGAAATCCGTCAAAGTATTCTTTCCATTCGTGCTTTATACCGGGACAAGAAACTGACTGCAGTATTTCAGCCGCATCTCTATACCCGTACACGTGACTTCTACCAAGACTTTTGCCGATAGTCTGTCATTGCTGGATGAAGTAATTTTGGTGGATATCTATCCGGCACGAGAGAAACCTATTCCCGGAGTAAGCAGCCGATTGATTTACGACAATCTGCGCCCCGGCATTGAGAAATCCATGTGTTCAAAAGAAGAGATTCTAGATGTACTGAGAAATAAGAATATAGAAGTATTAATCACTTTAGGTGCAGGAGACATTGAAAACTATGTTCCCCAAATCTGCGAATTACTGAACAAACAATGATTAAACGAATTTTCATACTCCTGTTCTTGTTACTGATAACAGCTTACCTTATAGTAGCAGTTACAGTCTTCAATACCAAGCCTGCAGATCAGACTTGCAAGGGTATGGAATTGATTATCAATGACAGTATCGACCATGGTTTCATCACCCAAAAAGAAGTACTCCGCTTACTTAACAGTAAGAAACTGTCTCCCATAGGGAAAAAATGGGAGATATCAATACCCGGCTTTTGGAAGATGGAACTCAGCAAGCACCCATTGATTGAAAATGTGGAATGCTACCGCACTCCCGGCCGTAAGATAGGCATCGAAGTTACGCAGCGTTTGCCTTTATTAAGGGTAATGGCTGCCAACGGAGACAATTATTACATTGACAGCAAAGGAAAAGTGATGCCGATACCCAACAGTTCGGCCCATGTAGCTGTTGTTACCGGTAGTGTAGACCGTGACTTTGCCACGAAAGAATTATATAAGTTAGGTATCTTCCTACAAAATCATCCTCTATGGGAGGCCCAAATTGAACAGATAAATGTCACTCCTGCCAAAGAGCTGGAACTGGTTCCGCGCGTTGGAGAACATATTATTTTCCTTGGGAAACCCGGCGATTATGAGGAAAAGTTTGAAAGACTGAAGATTTTTTATAAAAAAGGTCTGAACCAGGTGGGCTGGAACAAATACAGCCGCATCAGTTTGGAATTTAGCAATCAGATTATTTGTACCAAAAAAGAGAAGTAAGATATGGCAGCAACAGATTTTATTGTAGCAATAGAATTGGGGTCTTCAAAGATCACAGGTATTGCAGGAAAGAAGCATCCGGACGGAAGTATACAAGTACTGGCCCTCGCCAGCGAACCTTCGTCTGATTTCATCAGAAAAGGAGTTATTTATAATCTGGACAAGACCGCACAAAGCCTTACTTCGATTATCAAGAAACTGGAATCGACATTAAAGGCTTCTATCGGAAAGGTATATGTAGGCATCGGCGGACAATCGCTCCGCACTATCCGCAACACGGAAGTACGCCACTTGGAAGAAGAAACTAAAATATCACAAGAGTTAATTGACTCGCTGATGGACAGCAACCGCGAAGTACCCATCATCGACCAAGATATATTGGAGGTAGCCCCGCAAGAATATAAAGTAGGCATCAACTTGTTAGCAGATCCTGTCGGTGTTCCCAGTGACCATATCGAAGGGCGCTTCCTCAACATCATTGCCCGTAGCAGTGTTAAACAGAATATCGATAAATGTTTCCACCAGGCAGGAATAGAAATTGCAGACTATGTCATCTCGCCATTGGCACTTGCCAATGCAGTACTGACCAACAGCGAAAGACGTTCCGGGTGTATGCTCATCGACTTTGGCGCAGATACAACCACAGTTTCGGTTTATAAAAACAATATCCTCCGCCATCTGGCAGTTATTCCTTTGGGTGGCAGCAATATTACCAAAGATATTTGCAGCCAGCAAATAGAAGAAGAGGATGCCGAAGAGTTGAAACTAAAATATGGTAACGCCTATATCGACCCGTCAAAAGATGAAGAAGAAACACCCAACTATTCCATCGACGGAAAATGCAGTATTGAAGCCCACCTATTGGAAGATATTGTGGAAGCGCGTGTCAACGAAATATTGGCAAACGTATGGAATCAGATTGTGCTCTCCGGCTACGATGACAAATTATTGGCAGGAGCCATTGTCACCGGTGGTGCAGCCAACTTGAAAAATATGGAAGAAGCCTTCAGCAAACGAACCAAACTGGAAAAGGTGAGAATGGCAAAAGACTCCCAACTGAGCCTTAAAGGAGGAATTGAACTGAAAAAAGACGGAATGTCCAACACCATCATTGCACTGCTGGCTGCCGGAAAAGAAAACTGTTATCGCCCTGAACATCCGAGAGAACCGGCTCAGCCCATTCAAACCGGACTCTTTACCGAAGAAGGAGAAAGTGCAGAAGAAAAAAAAGAAGAAGACTGGCACAGGAAGCTGAAGAAAAACGCAGAAAGGAAGAAGCTGAAAAACAACGCATTGCCGACTGCGAAAGCTTTATAAAGAAAGCCATCGAATTAAAGAATGCCGAAAAATATAAAGAAGCATTAGCTGCTTTGAGCAAGGCAGAACTACTGGATGTAGAAACCAAGAATGCTCAAATACGAGAATTGGAGAAAGAAATCAAGCAATTGAAAAAAGGCAGCAGCCTTTGGTCAAAGCTCGGTAAAAAAATTACCACACTCTCTGACGACCTGTTGAAAGAAGATTAAAAGAAACAAGTAAATTACATCACCTTATATAATATAGTAAGATTATGTCTGATGAAACTATAATGCCATTCGATTTCCCACAAGACAACCCGACTATCATTAAAGTAATCGGTGTGGGTGGTGGCGGCGGCAATGCCGTAAATCACATGTATAAAGAAGGTATTCACGATGTAACATTTGTAGTGTGCAACACAGACAATCAGGCATTGGCCGAATCGCCTGTTCCCGTCAAGCTGCAACTGGGTAAAGAAGGACTGGGGGCCGGAAATCGTCCTGCACGTGCACGCGAAGCCGCCGAAGAAAGCATCGAAGATGTAAAACATATGCTGAACGACGGCTGTAAAATGGTATTTATCACTGCCGGAATGGGGGGAGGAACCGGAACCGGCGCTGCACCTATCATTGCCAAAACAGCCAAAGACATGGATATCCTTACCGTGGGTATAGTTACTATACCCTTCTTGTTCGAGGGTAACCGCAAAATAGACCAGGCACTGGACGGTGTGGAGCAAATGAGCCAGCATGTAGATGCTTTGCTGGTCATCAACAATGAACGCCTGCGCGACATCTACTCCGACTTCAGTGTCATGAATGCTTTCGGAAAAGCAGACGACACCCTTTCTGTAGCAGCAAAAAGCATTGCTGAAAGCATCACTATCCGCGGTACCATCAACCTCGACTTCAATGATGTGAAAAACAGTATTGAAAGACGGTGGTGTGGCCATAATGAGTACCGGATACGGTGAAGGAGAAAATCGTGTGAGCCAGGCCATCAATGATGCGCTGCACTCGCCGCTGCTGAACAACAATGATATTTTCAACTCAAAGAAGATTCTGTTCAACATTTCTTTCAGCACCAAAAGCGAACTGATGATGGAAGAGATGAACGAAGTGCATGATTTCATGAGTAAGTTTGGCAAAGATGTGGAAACCAAATGGGGACTTTACATCGACGAATCTCTGGAAAAATAAAGTGAAGTTCACTGTACTGGCAACCGGCTTCGGCATCAAAGACGTACCGGGCATGGACAACATGCTCAACAAACGCACCATCGAAGAACAAAAAGAAACTGGAAGAACAAGAAGAAGAAGAACAGCGCAAGGATGAACGCCGTGGAGACTACTACGGTCGCGACACTTTCAAAAACAGTAACAAGAAAAAACGCCACAACATCTATATATTCAGTCTGGAAGACCTTGATAATGATGACATCATCAGCATGGTGGAAACAACTCCCACTTATCAGCGCACCAAGACCGTGCTTGAAAGCATCCAATCCAAAGCCATAGCCGAAGAAGAGGAAACATTCAATAACAACGATACCGAAAACGGTGGCATAACAATAACATTTTAACAACTAAAATTATAGAGAATATGGATTTATTTGACGTAATCAGCAACGATATCAAAGAGGCTATGAAAGCCAAGGATAAAGTGAAATTAGAAACTTTACGCAATGTGAAGAAATTCTTCCTCGAAGCAAAAACCGCTCCGGGAGCCAATGATACACTGACCGATGATGCTGCTCTGAAAATTATGCAGAAATTGGTAAAACAAGGCAAAGACTCTGCTGCTATTTACACCGGACAAGGCCGTTCCGATCTGGCAGAAACCGAACTGGCCCAGGTAGCCGTTATCGAAGCCTATCTGCCGAAACAGATGGGGGCCGAAGAATTGGAAGCTGCTTTGAAAACAATCATTGCAGAAGTAGGCGCAACCGGCCCGCAAGATATGGGTAAGGTAATGGGCGTGGCTACCAAGCAACTGGCAGGCAAAGCAGAAGGTCGCGCCATTTCCGCTAAGGTAAAAGAGCTGTTGGCATAAAGTCTTTAAACAGCATAGAAAAAAGACGGAAGCGTTTGCCTAAAAGCGGCTGAAGTCTTTGAAAAAGGCAGAAGAGTTTTTCTGAAAAGACCTTGGTCTTGTGTAAGAAACACTCTTCTGTCTTTTTTATGGCCGGTTTGTATTCTTGGGGATTCAACATATCCAGCCGGCATCAGTCACCGGATGTTGTCTCCTCCGGTTTTCAAACGCTCTGCATATGTTTAGAACTCCCTACGTTGTTTCATTAGCCGGAATAAGCGTTTGCATCCCTTCGATTAAGCCTGTCTGTCAGTCGAATTACTACAGTCTCCGGCAGTGGACTGTATAGTCCGTTACCGTAGACTGTACAGTCCGTTACAGTGGACCATACGGTCTGTTGCCGTGGACTGTAATAATCTTCCGTTTAAAAGACTTTGGCTGACCCTAAGAAACAGCTTACTCTTCCTTTGTCGGTGATATGACATATAAATCCCCAAGAATAATGACTGCCCCGTTTTCCTTTACTTCGTATTTGAATCCGCAGAAAAATATCGGTTTTCAGGCAAAGAGTTCTCTCAACACATCCAATGATTTAAGCAAAGGGAAATGAGGCAAATGCAAGCGATAATAATCATTGATAATGGTAAGACAACGGTTGCGAGGCTCTGCGCGACTCATGGCAAAAAGGTGCATCGTCTCATAATTCATCCGCATCAGAATATTAATACGAGAAGCCTCATCCGGCTTCCAGAAATGCTCCATGCGAAGGCTGTATAGGAGTAAAACAAGCATTGAGCAAATCAAAGAAACATCCCTCATCATAATCTTCTGTATTAGGATAGAGACCGAGAAAACGGGAAAAGCGCATCAAAAATACCAAATGAAAATTGGCAAACCCATGCTCACATCCATCCAACCAACGAATAGAATGCTCCAGATAAGCAAAAAGCGGCCTGTTCTCCGCCTCCTCACGCAATGCCCGATAAAGAAACTCGGCAAGAAACATGGCTATGGCCGATTTATAAGGGTCATAGGGCAAGGTATAAAACGGATACCATGATTTAGCCTCCTTAACAGGATAAAGGTTGGTATTCGGGCGATAGTCTGCCTCAAACTCCACCATGGCAAGAGGCTGAAAAAGCACTGACTTCACCGTCGACTTACGCGAACGGGGAATTTTCACCAGGAATGAAGCCCGCCCCGTGTGCTGCGTATAGATATCGACAATGTTCGAAGTATCATTATACTTTAGACTATGAAGTACGATTCCAACTGTTTTTTGCAACATATTCTTCCATTATTAAGCCTCTATCATGCACAAAAGTAGTCATTTTCGGGTAAAACGAACAAAAAACTAAAAAAAATCACTCGAATATTTTGGAGATTAAAAAATAGTTTCTACCTTTGCAACCGCAAAAAGAGAAAAACACTCTCCGACGCAAACGCCAAGCTAAGGCTGGCAATTAAAGGCCCGGCCCCTTCGTCTATCGGTTAGGACGCAAGATTTTCATTCTTGAAAGGGGGGTTCGATTCCCCCAGGGGCTACAAATAAAAAATAATAAAAGAACAAAACTAAAGATTAGTCGAGATGGCAAATCACAAATCATCACTAAAGAGAATCAGACAGGAAGAGAAGAGAAGACTTCATAACAGATATTATGCTAAAACAATGCGTAATGCTGTTAAAAAACTTCGTGAGACTTCTGATAAAGCAGAAGCTGTTGCAATGTATCCGGGCATCCAAAAGATGTTGGACAAGTTAGCTAAGCGCAACATTATTCATAAGAATAAAGCTTCTAACCTGAAGTCTAAATTGGCTGCTCATATTAGCAAGCTCGCTTAAGCAAAGTCTTAAACCAAAAGATAAAATAGGCTGAATCATGTGATTCGGCCTTTTGTCGTTTCAGAAAACAAGAATCCAAAATGCTCCGGCATTATTACGGCTCAGTTTGAAAACTTGGGGGAATTAGTTAAAAACACTATCTTTGTGGCATGAAACAAGAACCTTCAACCCCCTGCCACTCCACTGGAGATGTTGAGCTTGTTCTTTCCTGCAGGCCTGCTTGACTATTTTGACCTGGTTAACCATGTCTCTCAAGAGACTTGCTTCATTTTTTTTCTTGAGGAAAAGCCTTCCATTCCTCAAGAGCATTCCCATTTACATCATCTACATTCCAAAGGTTTCTTCCCGGAAATAGAAGTGCAAGACTTTCCTGTTCGCGGCAAGGCTGTATATCTACGCATCAAGCGGCGTCGTTGGGAAGACCCGGAAACAGGACAAACTTATAGTCGTGATTGGAACTTAGTAGCCTCCGGTACTCGCATAACAGCTGAGTTCGGAGCTTTTTTAAAAGTGTTACTTAGACAATCATGCGGTTAGTTGCCAAAGTGTAGCAGAACATTACTGTATGGATGGCAAGCAACTCCAGACTCAATACAAAAAGAACATTTAAGTGATTTCAATAATTGGAATCAGAAGGAACATGCTGAAGACTTTATTCTTTATCCTAAAAATATAGGTTATCATTTATGTATTGATGAAACGGCTTTAAGCAAAGGCGAACTATATACAATCCTTACCAATCGGGATAAGCATGGTCGAAAAGGCACCATTGTAGCTATTGTAAAGGGAACTAAAGCAGAGGATGTTATCAATGTGCTTCTCAAAATAGATGCCGATAAGCGCAACCAAGTAAAGGAAATTACACTTGATATGGCCGGCAGTATGCAGAAAATAGCAAAACGTTGTTTTCCCGGGGCTATGCAGGTAGTGGATCGTTTCCATGTCTCAAAGTTGGTTTATGAAGCTGTACAAGACCTTCGGATCGCTTATCGCTGGCAAGTAATGAAGGATGAGAACAGGAAAATCAAAGGAAGCTAAAGCCAAGGGGAAAGTTATGAACCTAAAGTGTTTAGCAATGGAGATACACTCAGACAGTTGTTGGCCAGAAGCCGGTACCTGCTGTTTAAGGCTCCGGACAAGTGGCTGCAAAGCCAGAAGGTAAGAGCCAAACTACTCTTTGAACAATTCCCGGATATAAAATCCGTGTACTATTACGCACTACGATTAGGGAAGATATTTTCAGACTATACAGATAAAAGATGTGGCTCGTGCCAAACTGGCACTTTGGTATAATGAAATTGAGGAGTTTGGTTATGATACATTTCACTACTGTTGCCAATTCCATTGAGAATCATTACGAACGGATATTAAACTACTTTGTGAACAGAAGCACAAATGCTGCTGCGGAAGCTTTTAATGCAAAAATTAAAGCATTTAGGGCTTCATTTCGTGGAGTAGTAGATAAGAGGTTCTTTCTGTATAGATTAGCAAAGGTGTATGCATAAAGGGAAATTAACAAATATTAATCCCCAAGAATTACAACTGAGCCATTATTACAGCCAAGCCATAAATTTAATTTTTTTATCCTCCAAGACTCCTTCTATATCAGCATTTTTTTGTATCTTTGAAAGCTAAATAAAGAAATCGAATTAAACATGACTGAAGAAGAAAAGATAAACGGCGAGAACAATTATTCGGCCAGCAATATCCAGGTTCTTGAAGGACTGGAGGCCGTACGTAAACGTCCCGCCATGTATATCGGAGACATCAGCGAGAAGGGTTTGCACCACTTGGTTTATGAAGTTGTTGACAACTCTATCGACGAAGCGCTGGCCGGTTATTGCGACCACATCGAAGTAACAATCAACGAAGACAACTCCATCACAGTGCAGGACAACGGCCGTGGTATTCCGGTGGACTACCACGAAAAGGAAAAGAAATCCGCATTGGAAGTCGTCATGACGGTACTCCATGCCGGAGGTAAATTCGATAAAGGTTCTTATAAAGTATCCGGTGGTCTTCACGGTGTAGGTGTATCGTGTGTGAACGCACTGTCCAAGCACATGACTACACAAGTGTTCCGCAACGGTAAGATTTTCCAGCAGGAATATTCATGCGGACATCCTCTGTACTCGGTTAAGGAAGTAGGCATGGCAGAAATCAGCGGTACCAAACAAACCTTTTGGCCGGATGAGTCTATCTTCACTGTTACCGAATATAAATATGACATCCTCGAAGCACGTATGCGCGAATTGGCTTACCTGAACAAGGGTATCACCATCTCGCTTACCGACCGCCGCCAGAAAGACGAAGAAGGAAACTTCAAAAAAGAGGTGTTCCACTCGGATGAAGGAGTGAAAGAGTTTGTACGTTTTCTGAACCGAAACAACGACTCATTGATTGATGATGTGATTTATCTGAACACAGAAAAGAACGGTACCCCGATTGAATGTGCTATCATGTACAACACCGGTTATCGTGAAAGTCTGCATTCTTATGTCAACAATATCAACACGATAGAAGGCGGTACGCACGAAGCGGGATTCCGCAGTGCACTGACACGTGTACTTAAAAAATATGCCGAAGACATCAAGGCATTGGAGAAGGCCAAAGTTGAAATCTCGGGAGAAGACTTCCGCGAAGGTTTGATTGCCGTTATCTCTGTAAAAGTAGCCGAACCGCAATTTGAAGGACAAACCAAGACCAAACTGGGCAACAGCGAAGTCAGCGGAGCCGTAAACCAAGCAGTAGGTGAAGCACTTACCTATTATTTGGAAGAGCATCCGAAAGAAGCAAAACAAATTGTAGACAAAGTGATTTTGGCTGCCACAGCCCGCATTGCCGCACGTAAAGCACGCGAATCTGTTCAGCGAAAAAGCCCGATGGGTGGTGGCGGACTGCCGGGCAAACTTGCCGACTGCTCCAGCCGTAATCCTGAAGAATGTGAATTATTCCTTGTCGAGGGTGACTCTGCAGGCGGTTCTGCCAAACAAGGACGCAGTCGTGCCACTCAAGCTATCCTGCCATTGAGAGGTAAGATTCTGAATGTGGAAAAAGCAATGTGGCACAAAGCATTTGAAAGCGATGAGGTAAACAATATCATCACTGCATTGGGGGTACGTTTCGGTGTGGACGGTGACGATGACAGCAAAAAAGCAAATATTGACAAACTGCGTTATCATAAAGTCGTAATCATGACCGATGCCGATGTCGATGGTTCGCACATCGACACACTTATCATGACGCTGTTCTACCGCTATATGCCGGAAATTATCGAAAACGGCCACTTATATATTGCAAATCCGCCCCTCTACAAAATGCAGTAAAAGGTAAGATCAGCGAATATTGCTATACTGAAGAAGCCCGCCAGGAATTTATCCGAAAATATGGTGATGGTCAGGAGAACGGTATCCATACACAGCGATACAAAGGTTTGGGTGAAATGAATCCCGAACAGCTTTGGGAAACAACGATGAATCCCGAAACTCGTATCCTGAAACAAGTAACAATAGAAAATGCCGCGAACGTGGATTATATCTTCTCAATGTTGATGGGAGATGATGTAGGTCCGCGCCGCGAGTTCATAGAGAAAAACGCGACGTATGCGAATATCGACGCGTAATAGTTGTATTCAACTAAATATTTAAAAATTAAAAAAAAACCAATCCTCACATCTTACAATTTGAGGTAGTCCCGACTCTTCACCGAGTCGGGACTTTTTTATATACATTCTCCCCCCTTCCACACACAAGGCTCTCTGCTTTTCATTTATATTTCATTTCCTTTTCCCAAAGAGTACCATAGTATTTCCTTTTGCCATTTTTATCGATGAAATGGGGGAAAACAGACGAATGCAAACAAAAAGGGAACTTCGGACAAACATTCTTTTTCTTATAATTTCAATCACTTGATGAAGATTATATGCAGGAAAGTCTTAATTTTGGAACATTAAACTATTTGGAATATAAACCATTAATAAGATAATAACATGAAACTCACATTCCGAATCGAATACCGCACCGCCTGGGGAGAAATGCTCGGCGCAACCTTATGCGGCAACGATAACCAACCAATCATGCTCAGCACCGGAGACGGAATCCGCTGGGAAGGCAGTGCCGAAATGACAGACGCCCCCGCAGGCATCCCTATCTCCTACCGTTATGGAGTTTATCGCGACGGACAATGTATCCGGCGGGAAAGTGGAACGATGCCCCACATTTTCTGTCCCGGAAAAAAAAGAAACTGTCATTATATCTTAGATGACTTTTGGAAAGACCTTCCACAAGAATCCTATTTATATAGTTCTGCATTCAGCGGTGACTACCAATCTGCCAACAGTATAAAGACAATGGCTCCTGCCGATTGCAGTATTACGTTCCGCGCACTCTGTCCCTGCTTGCATCACAAACACCAACAGCTGGGAGTTTGCGGACGCGGTGCCGCATTGGGCAACTGGGACTGCAAACAAACTGTATTGATGGAAGAAATCCAAGCTAATGAATGGACGGTGACACTGAATGCCGCCAGTCTGGAATTCCCACTGGAATACAAATTTGTAGCCTGCAATGCCGATACAAAAGAAGTGGAAGAGTGGGAGGCCCACAATAACCGCCTGCTCTGCATCGATGGAATGAAAAAAGGAGAAATCTACCTCACTCCCGAATCCGAAGTCCGTTTCACTTCTTCTGCACGCAAGGTAGCAGGTACTGCCATTCCGGTCTTCTCGTTACGCAGCGAAGGAAGTTTTGGCGTAGGCGACTTCGGTGATTTGAAGAAGCTGATAGACTGGGCAGTGAGCACCCACCAGCAAGCCATACAGATTCTTCCCATCAATGACACCACCATTACCAATACATGGATGGACTCTTATCCCTACAACAGCATTTCAATTTATGCATTCCATCCCATGTACATCGACCTGCGTCAGCTGGGCAAGTTGAAAGATAAAGAAGCCTTGGCTTTCTATGAAGAAAAACGAAAAGAGCTGAATGCCCTTCCCCAAATCGACTATGAAGCGGTGAACAACACCAAACGAGCCTATCTGAAATCAATGTACCAACAAACGGGGAAAAAAGTGCTGGCCTCTGCCGAGTTCAAAAAGTTCTTCAAAGAAAATGAACATTGGCTACTCCCCCTACGCTGCTTTCTCTTATTTAAGAGATCAATATGGTACTCCCAATTTCAGCCAATGGCCCGAGCATAATGAATATCATGCAGATGAAATAGCCGCCATGTGCATACCCGAAAGCGACTGTTACGAAGAAATTGCTTTTTTTATTATTATATACAATACAACCTACACATCCAATTATTGGATGCCGGCAATTATGCACGCGAAAAGGGCATTATCTTTTAAAGGAGATATCCCCATCGGAATCAGCCGCAATAGTGTGGAAGCCTGGATTGAGCCTTATTATTTCAATATGAACGGACAAGCCGGTGCACCGCCCGATGCATTCTCCACTAACGGACAGAACTGGGGGTTCCCCACATACAATTGGGATGTAATGGAAAAGGATGATTACCAATGGTGGCAGAAGCGTTTCCGCAAAATGGCAGAATACTTTACCGCCTACCGCATCGACCACATCTTGGGCTTCTTCCGCATTTGGGAGATTCCCTCCCATTCGGTTCATGGCTTACTGGGACAGTTTGTACCTGCTCTGCCAATGAGCGTAGACGAAATACAAAGCTATGGGCTGACCTTCCAAAAAAGATTTCATGACAAAACCGTTCATCAATGAAAACATCCTGAACCGCATTTTTGGTGAGAAAGCCGATAGGGTGAAAGAGACATTTTGTGCAACACCTGCCACGATGATATTTATGAAATGCGTTCTGAATTTGATACACAGCGTAAGGTAGAAGCCTACTTTGCCGAACGGAAAGACGAAGAAAGCAGAAATATATGCGAAGGGCTGTATACACTAATCAGCAATGTACTTTTCGTACCTGACCGTAAACACCCTTCCATGTACCATCCACGCATCGCCGTGCAGAACGATTTCATCTTTGAAGTGTTGAGCCCGGAAGAGAAGGAAGTGTTTAACCGCCTTTATAACCACTATTATTATCAACGTCATAACCAGTTCTGGTATCAGGAAGCGATGAAGAAACTACCTATCCTGACACAATCTACATCGATGCTGGTATGTGGTGAAGACTTGGGTATGGTGCCCGACTGTGTACCTTGGGTAATGGAACAGTTGCAGATACTCAGCCTTGAAATTCAGCGTATGCCTAAAAAATCCCCAACACGAATTCGGTCATGTATGGGAGTATCCTTATCGTTCGGTTTGCACCATTTCTACCCATGACATGGCTACATTGCGCGGCTGGTGGGAAGAAGACTACGAACAGACTTGCCGCTATTACAACCAAGTGCTGGGACACTGGGGCGAAGTGCCCACAGCCGCACCGGGATGGGTTTGCGAAGAGATTGTGCGCAACCATTTGGAATGTCCGTCTTTGCTCTGTATCCTGTCATTCCAAGACTGGTTATCGATGGACGAGGAAATCCGTTACCCGAATGTAGACGCCGAACGGATTAATGTACCGGCCAACCCGCGCCATTATTGGAGATACAGAATGCATCTCACTCTGGAAGAGTTGATGAAGAGTAACAAGTTTAATGAAAAGATGAAAGAAATGATTGACGCCGCAGGCAGATTCTAACTCATATCAATATCATGAAGAAAATACCGGATTTAGGATTTTGGAAACTATGGAACATTAGTTTCGGATTCTTTGGCGTACAAATAGCCTACGCTTTGCAAAGTGCTAATATAAGCCGCATCTTTTTCCACACTGGGGGCAGACCCTCACGACTTAAGTTACTTTTGGATTCTTCCACCATTGGCAGGAATCATCGTACAACCTATCATCGGTGCTTTGAGCGACCGCACCTGGACACGTTTCGGACGACGTATTCCTTACCTGTTTGTGGGGGCACTCGTTGCGGTGTGTGTCATGTGCCTGTTGCCGAATGCGGGAAGCTTCGGAATGAGTGTCAGTGCCGCCATGATTTTTTGGCCTGGTATCTTTGATGTTTCTCGATACTTCCATCAATATGGCTATGCAACCTTTTAAAATGATGGTAGGCGATATGGTCAACGAGAAGCAGAAAGGACTTGCCTATTCCATTCAAAGTTTCCTTTGTAATGCAGGAAGTTTGGCAGGATATCTGTTTCCGTTTATCTTCGCGGCAATCGGTATCAGCAATATCGCCCCCAAGGGAGTCGTGCCTGATTCTGTCATCTATTCTTTCTATATCGGAGCATTCATCCTGATACTTTGCGTCCTTTATACATCGGCCAAAGTGAAGGAATTCCCACCGGAAGAATATGCAGAATATCACGGCATTACCAATGAAGAGAAGAAGGAAAGAACAAATATGTTCAAGCTGTTGCTCAAAGCACCGAAAGCTTTTTGGACGGTAGGCTTGGTGCAATTCTTCTGTTGGGCAGCCTTTATGTTTATGTGGACTTACACCAATGGAACTGTGGCATTGAATGTCTTTGACACTCCTACGGTGGAAACAATGGCAGAAGGTACAGCGAAAGTAGTCCTCGATACTCAATCCATACAATATCAGAATGCTGCCGACTGGGTGGGTATTCTGTTTGCGGTACAGGCAATCGGCTCAGTCATTTGGGCGGCGGTGATTCCGGTGATTAAAAACAAAAAGTTTGCCTATGTACTCAGCTTGGTGCTGGGAGGCATTGGTTTCATCTCTGTTTTATTCATCCACAATCAATATGCATTATTTGCATCCTTTGCCCTGATTGGCTGTGCATGGGCGGCAATGTTGGCTTTGCCTTTCACCATCCTGACCAATGCGTTGACAGGAGGGCACATGGGTACTTATTTGGGGCTCTTTAACGGAACCATCTGCATCCCGCAAATCGTAGCCGCTTCATTGGGAGGAATGATATTGAAAATGTTTACCACGGCAGGCAACGTCGCCCCGGAAGTCAACATGCTGGTATTGGCAGGTATATTCCTCATTATCGGTGCAGGGTGTGTAGGCATTATTAAAGAGAAACAGTAACCGACAAGGGCATTATAAAACACGTTAGTACGCATCGCCTCATGCATACTAACGTGTAAGCCCATACATACGGAAGCAAAGGTCCACACATACGTACGTATAGAGTGATGCGTCAGTCCGCATTATAAATTCATCACATCGTGCTCGAATTGTTCTTTATCTCCTATTGCCTTATTCCTTATCTTACTGCGATAGTTGTATATCGTAGCCAAAGAATAACCCAAGAAATGGGCAATCTTATTACTGTCTGTCACCCCCCAGGCGAATCAAAGCGAAGATGCGAAGTTCGGTAGTCAACAATTCGCCCGACTTAGGATATATTCTTCCCTCCTCTATCAATAATTTATTAAAAGAGGCAATAAAATGAGGAAATAATTCCAAGAAAGACTTATCAAATTCATTATAAAAGTCTTTCCGTTCATCACGGATAAACTGTTCAGACTTAATGGCTTTAAACAAATCATCTATACGGGATGCCATCGCCATTTTTGCCAATGAACGACGATAGAGTTCCAGCTTATCAAGATAAATCACACATCTGTCCAGGTAACGGGCAATATACACTTCCTTTATCTTACCGGTCTGCTCCAATTCATCATTTACATCAGTCAATCGCTTGTTAGCCTGACTTAAATCTCTACGCATAGCCGATAATTTTTTCATCCATCTATACAGATAGAAAATGGCAGCAATGAGAAAAAGAGACAAAAGGCTGACACTTATCAACAAAGCACGAGAGATCTGCCGCTCTCTCTGTTCCTTCAACTTATAAGCCTTGTCAATAATAGGAAAGAACTGAGTTACTTCAATAAAGCGCAACCGGGCATTGCACGAAACAGCATCTTCCATCGAACAATTCAGATATTTGTACGCACGGTCTATATCTCCTTTTTCATACATTAATTGAGCCAGTTTCTGCAAAGACGCATACTCTTTAGTAGCAGACTGCAAATCAACCACAGCAGTCAAAGCCAAATAATAAATCTGTTTATCCATATCCTCAGTCACATCATACACCTCGGACAACGTATAATAGATGTATGCCTTCTGCCGCTCATCAGGATTCTTCTTCAACAGCCCATTCAGGATAACCAGTGAACTATCCGGTTTGCCTGCCACCATGTACTTCTCCGCCAGTACGATATCTCTGTCCACTCCCTGACGCGCTGTTGCCAGAATAGAATCACGATAAACGTCTGTCTTCTCCAGATACTTCTGTTTTTCCTCCGCATTGGTCGTATAATCGGCCACCCAACCATAATAAGCCCGGAAAGTACGGTAATAATAGTTCAACGGTCCCAATTCCAATGCCTGTGGATTAATCTGCCTCAACTGTTCCAATGCCTCATTATACATGCCCATCACTCCCATCACCTCAGCACGATTAATGATAATCTCATTCTTCAACTCGGGTTTGTCAAGCAAAGGAAGCAAACGCATTTTCTCATTTATATAATATAAAGAAGAATCGGCCTGATAATGCAGATAGAGATAAAAAAGCGAACCGCAGAGTTCATACTTTTCTTCATTGTTCCCAGACCGGTGAAGACGAGCCTTTATTTCATCAATTTCTTTTTTCTTTATGCACATGAAAAGAATACTTTTCCTCTATGACCCTATCCAACTCTTTCAGTACAGATTCATTCAATCCGTTATCAGCCATCAAGCTCAACGGGTAGATAAAAAGGAACAATATAAGACAATATGTGATTTTTTCTCATTCCGTATTAATTAAGTATTACACAAATATATAAAGATAAGTAATTAAAATAAAGAAAAACAAGAAATATATTTTCATATCCATTTATATTTTCTACCCAATCAAGGGATACAGCCCCCCTAATAATCAATTATATAACATAAAAGAGCATTTATATTTTTATTCCAGCCTTAAAAAGAGATTCTTTACTCTCCTACATTTGCAATACCAAGCAAACCGAATAACATTAAATACTATATATTATGAAAAGAAGCTTTATACTTATGACACTGCTCGCACTCTTCGGCTTACAGCACCCCACGTCTGCAGCCATTATTAAAAAAGTTGCCCCGACCTTTTGGTGGGCAGGTATGAAAAATCCCGAGTTACAAGTATTATTATATGGCGAGAACATCTCGTCAAGTGATGTGAGTATTTCCGCCAAAGACATTCTCTTGAAAGAGGTAGTCAAACAAGAGAATCCGAACTATCTTCTCTTATATATGGATTTGTCGGAAGCGGCTCCCCAATCTTTCAATATAACTTTGAAACAAGGTAAAAAAGAAACTGTTGTCCCTTACGAAATTAAACAACGTAGAAACGATGCTTCTGATGTAAAAGGATTCAATGCCGGTGATGTACTTTATCTGATTATGCCGGACCGTTTTTCCAATGGTGACCCTTCGAACGATATTATCCCGGGAATGCTCGAAGCAAAAGTAGACCGTAATGAACCGTTTGCACGCCATGGCGGTGACTTGAAAGGTATCGAAAATCATTTGGATTACTTGGACAATTTGGGTATCACTGCCATCTGGCTCAACCCTATCCAGGAAAATGATATGAAAGAAGGTTCATACCATGGCTATGCCATCACCGATTACTATCAGGTAGACCGCCGCTTCGGTAACAATGAAGAATTCCGCAAACTGGTAGATGCGGCTCACGCCAAAGGCATGAAAGTGGTGATGGACATGATATTCAATCATTGCGGCAGCGAGAACTACCTGTTCAAGGATATGCCTTCAAAAGACTGGTTCAATTTCAGAGGAAATTATGTACAGACTTCTTATAAAACCGCCAGTGTACAAGATATACATGCCGCCGACTATGAGCGTAAATTAGCAGTCGACGGTTGGTTCACCGAATCAATGCCCGACTTCAACCAACGCAATCGCCACGTAGCCAACTATCTGATTCAAAGCAGTATTTGGTGGATTGAATATGCAGGTATCAACGGAATTCGCCAAGATACGCATCCCTACGCAGACTTCGATATGATGTCTCACTGGTGTAAAGCCGTCAACGAGGAGTATCCCGACTTCAACATCGTGGGCGAAACCTGGCTCAACAGCAATGTACTCGTTTCCTTCTGGCAAAAAGACAGCAAACTTGCCGCACCCAGAAACTCAAATCTCCGCACAGTGATGGACTTCCCTTTAATGGAGCACATGAATCGGGCTTTTGATGAAGAGACCACCGATTGGAGCGGAGGATTATTCCGTCTTTATGATTATCTGACACAAGACCTTGTCTATGCCGACCCCATGAATCTGCTGATATTCCTCGACAACCACGATACTTCACGCTTCTATCGCAATGATGAAGACACCAAAAATCTGAACCGCTACAAACAAGCACTTGCTTTCTTGTTTACCACCCGCGGTATCCCTCAGATTTATTATGGGACAGAGATATTGATGGCAGCAGACAAAGCGAATGGTGACGGGCTTCTCCGTTGTGACTATCCCGGCGGATGGCAAAGCGATCTGCGCAATTGTTTCCAAAACGCCAATCGCACTGCCCGGCAAAGAGAAGCATTTGACTATATGCAGAAACTACTGCAATGGAGAAAAGGAAATGAAGCCATCGCCAAAGGAACGCTAAAACATTTCGCTCCCAATAAAGGAATATATGCATACGAAAGAAAATATGGGAACAAATCGGTTACTGTATTCATGAATGGAAACGACAAGGAACAGAGTATTGATTTAACTCCTTATAAAGAAATATTGCCAAAGGCATCCGCCTTGGATGTATTGACGGGCACAAAGGTTGAATTAGGAAAAGAATTAACGCTCTCCGGCCGCGGAATATTGATTTTAGAGTTCTGATACAGTTCACTTTGATTTATATTTATCAGATATTGCAAATATACTAACTATATAGTAATCAGAGATATAATATTTATAACAAGACAAATGCATTTATATTTTTATTCTTGTGCAATCTTTGAATATACAAGATTCTTACATTTGCAATATCCGAAACAAAACAGAGTTAGGAAACTTGTTAGCTTATAATTTAATACCATAGTTATATGAAAATTAAAAAGAAACTTTCACTCATTGCATTCATTTGCATTTCATTCATAGCAAATGCACAGCAAAAACTTACATCACCGGATGGCAACCTGGAAATGATTTTCCACCTAAACGGAGAAGGTACCCCCATTTATGAACTGACTTATAAACAAAAGCCTGTCATCAAACCCAGTAAGCTGGGACTGGAACTGAAAAAAGAAGATGCCGATGCTAAGACAGACTTTGAGTGGACAGCCCGTAAAGATGCCGACAAACTTGATTCTAAAACAAACCTATATAATGGATTTGAACTGAAGGATGCCCAAACTTCTACTTTTGACGAAACTTGGCAACCGGTATGGGGAGAGGAAAAAGAAATTCGCAATCATTACAATGAGTTGGCAGTAACCCTGAACCAACCGGCAAACGATAGATATATCATCATACGTTTCCGCCTTTTCAATGACGGACTGGGCTTCCGCTACGAATTCCCCCAGCAGAAGAACCTGAATTATTTTGTTATCAAAGAAGAACATTCACAATTCGGTATGGCGGGAGACCATACTGCCTATTGGATTCCCGGAGATTATGATACGCAGGAATACGACTATACCGTTTCCCGTTTGTCAGAAATCAGAGGTTTGATGAAGACAGCCATTACCCCCAACTCTTCACAAACTCCGTTCTCGCCTACAGGCGTTCAGACGGCTTTGATGATGAAGACGAATGACGGACTGTATATCAATCTCCATGAGGCTGCATTAATCGATTATGCCTGTATGCATCTGAATCTGGATGATAAGAACATGGTATTCGAATCATGGCTGACCCCTGACGCACAAGGTGACAAAGGATATATGCAAACACCTTGTTCTTCACCGTGGCGCACCGTCATCGTGAGTGATGACGCACGCAATATCCTTGCTTCACGCATTACTTTAAACTTGAATGAACCTTGCAAAATTGAAGATACATCATGGATTAAACCGGTGAAATATATCGGTGTTTGGTGGGATATGATTACCGGCAAAGGCTCTTGGGCTTACACAGACGAACTTTCCAGCGTGAAATTGGGAGAAACCGATTATTCTAAAACCAAACCTAACGGAAAGCATTCTGCAAACACAGCTAATGTGAAACGATACATTGATTTTGCGGCTCAGCACGGTTTTGATCAAGTATTGGTAGAGGGATGGAACGAAGGTTGGGAAGACTGGTTTGGCAAAAGCAAAGATTATGTTTTCGACTTTGTGACCCCTTATCCCGACTTTAATGTGAAAGAACTTCAGAACTATGCGGCAAGTAAAGGTGTTAAACTAATGATGCATCATGAAACTTCGGCTTCTGTACGTAACTACGAACGACACATGGACAAAGCTTACCAATTTATGGCCGATAATGGTTATAACTCGGTAAAGAGTGGTTATGTGGGCAACATCATCCCTCGTGGAGAACACCATTACGGACAATGGATGGACAACCATTATCTCTATGCGGTAAAGAAAGCAGCCGATTATAAAATCATGGTAAATGCACATGAAGCAGTACGTCCTACCGGTATTTGCCGTACTTATCCTAACCTGATAGGCAACGAGTCGGCTCGCGGAACAGAATATGAATCGTTTGGTGGAAATAATGTTAATCATACTACCATACTTCCGTTTACCAGACTGATTGGAGGTCCGATGGATTACACTCCGGGCATCTTTGAAACACATTGCAACAAGATGAACCCGACGAATAATTCACAAGTACGCTCCACACTGGCACGGCAGTTGGCATTATACGTCACCATGTATAGTCCATTGCAAATGGCTGCTGACATACCTGAAAACTATGAACGCTTCATGGATGCCTTCCAATTCATAAAAGATGTAGCCATTGACTGGGATGAAACCAAATATCTGGAAGCCGAACCGGGAGACTATATTACCATTGCCCGCAAAGCTAAAGGGAACCAACGACTGGTATATCGGCTGTACGGCAGATGAGAACGGTCATTCTTCAAAACTGATATTTGATTTCCTTGATCCGGACAAAAAATACATCGCAACTGTATATGCAGACGCAAAAGATGCCGACTGGAAAGACAATCCGCAGGCATATACCATTCGCAAAGGTATTGTGACCGGCAAGAGCAAATTAAACTTGCGTGCAGCCAGTGGCGGCGGTTATGCAATCAGTATCAAAGAGGTGAAAGATAAATCAGAGGTAAAAAGGAATAAAGAGGTTATAAATTAATTGTGATTATTGAGAAAAACCGTTTTCAATAGGTATTTATTAAAGTAAAAAAACATGAATAAATAACTTAACTTTAAATTTAAAGACATGAAAAGAAACGTGATGTTTAAAATCCTACTCATGATAGTAGTGGGATTGTTCTTGTCCCTAGACGCATTTGCCCAACAAATGACGGTTAAAGGAATTGTCAAAGATACAACCGGCGAGCCGATTATCGGTGCTAACGTTGTAGTAAAAGGAAGTAGTAACGGTACAATTACCGATTTCGAAGGCAACTTCCAGTTCAACGCCAATAAAGGCGATATTATTGTGATTTCATTTATCGGTTACCAAGCACAGGAAGTACCTGCTGCTGCCAACCTGAACATTATTCTGAAAGACGATACACAGTTATTGCAGGACGTTGTAGTCATTGGTTATGGTACCGTTAAGAAGAATGATGCAACCGGCTCTGTAACAGCCATCAAACCGGACCAGCTGAGCAAAGGTATCACTACCAATGCACAAGACATGTTGTCCGGTAAGGTTGCCGGTGTAAGCGTTATTTCCAACGACGGTGCTCCCGGCAGCGGTGCCCAGATTCGTATCCGTGGCGGTTCCTCTTTGAATGCCAGCAACGACCCGCTATTGGTTATTGATGGATTGGCTATTGATAATCAAGGAATCAAAGGTATGTCAAACGGCCTGTCAATGGTTAACCCTGAAGATATCGAAACTTTCACCGTACTAAAAGATGCTTCTGCAACAGCTATCTACGGTTCACGTGCATCCAACGGTGTCATTATCATCACTACCAAAAAAGGAAAGAACGGACAAGCGCCGAAAATAAACTACAATGGTTCAATTTCTTTGGCTACCACTCAAAAGCGTTATGACGTATTGGATGGTAATGAATACCGTGCTTATGCCCAGCAGTTATGGGGAGATAAATATCCTGCAGAAATGGATACAGCCAATACAGACTGGCAAGACCAGATTTTCCGTACTGCCGTAAGCACCGACCATCATATCTCTATTACCGGTGGACTTAAGAACGTTCCGTATCGCGTATCTGTCGGTTATACTAATGAAAATGGTATTATTAAAACCTCCAACTTCCAGCGCTTGACCGCATCTGTCAATCTTGCCCCATCATTCTTTGACGACCATTTGAAATTCAATATCAACGCCAAATATATGTATGGTAAAAATCGTTATGCCGATGCGGGTGCAGCCGTAGGCGGTGCATTATCTATTGCTCCTACTCATCCTGTTTATGGAACAGGAGATGCGTTTAAATTCTCAGGCGGTTATTGGCAGAATATGCAAGCTACAGACGGTTTCAGTGATAAAGACTGGACTTATACGACAGATAAAAACACTCCTCAAAACCCATTGGCTGCACTGGAACAACGTAATAAAAAAGCAAACAGCAACGACTTTGTAGGCAATGTAGAAGTAGACTATAAAGTTCATTTCTTGCCGGACTTGCGTCTCCATGCCAGCATCGGCGGTGAATATGCAGACGGTAATGAACGTGAAATTGTTTCTCCATACTCATACACCAATAACTATTACGGATGGAACGGATTATCTACCCAGTACAAGTATAATATATCCTATAATGCTTATGCACAATACATCAAGTCCCTTGGCGCACATGATTTCGACATCATGGTCGGTGGTGAGGAGCAACATTTCCATCGTAATGGCGCTGACGGTGTAGGTCAAGGATGGGATTCTTATAAAAACGAACCGGTGGATCAAGCATTGCGCAGTCAAAAAGCTTATGCAACACGCAATACGCTGGTTTCTTTCTTCGGACGTTTAAACTACTCCTTACTGAACCGCTATTTATTCACGTTCACCATGCGCTGGGATGGTTCTTCACGGTTTAGCAGTGATAACCGCTGGGGTACATTCCCTTCATTAGCTTTAGGCTGGAAGATGAAAGAAGAAAACTTCCTGAAAAACGTGAACTTCCTTTCCGATTTGAAACTTCGTCTTGGTTGGGGTAGTATCACAGGACAGCAGGATATAGGTGATGACTTTGCTTTCCTTCCTCTGTATGTGACAAGCGATGATTATGCACAATATCCTTTCGGTGACACTTATTACAGTTCTTCACGCCCCAAGGCTTTCAACACAGATTTGAAATGGGAAAAAACAACTACCTGGAACGGCGGTTTGGATTTTGGTTTCCTGAATGGAAGAATATCAGGTGCTATCGATGGATACTATCGTGAAACAGAGGACTTGCTGAACAGTGTCAAGATTCCTGTAGGAACTAATTTCAATGCACAGATGATGAAGAATATCGGTTCATTAAAGAATTATGGTGTAGAATTCTCCATCAATGCCAAACCAATTGTATCCAAAGACTTTACATGGGATTTAACTTACAATGTTACTTGGAACCACAACGAAATTACGAAGCTGAACGGTGGTGATGATAGTGACTATTATGTTGAAACCGGTGATAAGATATCCAGAGGTAACAATACCAAAGTTCAAGCAAATAAAGTAGGACATGCAGCCAACGCATTCTATGTTTACCAGCAAGTTTACGATGAAAACGGAAAGCCTATCGAAAATATGTTTGTAGACCGCAACGGTGATGGCAAGATCAACAGTGCCGACAAATATATCTATAAGAAACCGGCTGCCGACGTATTGATGGGTCTGACTTCCAAAATGCTGTATAAAGACTGGGACTTCAGCTTCTCTTTGCGTGCAAGCCTCAACAACTATGTTTATTATGACTTCTTGAGCAATAAGGCGAATGTCAGTGCTTCCGGACTGTATACTAACAATGCATACGTCAACACGACCAAAGAAGCCATAGCTCTTGGTTTCACAGGAAAAGGCGAATACTATATGAGTGACTATTTTGTTCGTAACGCTTCATTCATCCGTTGTGACAATATCACATTGGGATATTCTTTCAAAAACTTACTCCGGTCACAGGCCTATCAAGGAGTGGGCGGCCGTGTATTTGCTACCGTACAGAACCCGTTTCGTTATCTCTAAATACAAAGGACTCGATCCGAAATCAAAAGTGGTATAGACAGTAACCCATACCCCAGAGCAACGACATTCTTATTAGGTCTTAGCCTTCAATTTTAACTTAACTTTAAAACGAAATAATCATGAAAACAAGATATTTTAAAAAGATATTTGCCTCAGCACTGATGGTTACTGCCATTCTGGGCACCAGTTCGTGCATTAATGATTTGGATATTAGTCCTATTGATCCTCAATATGCGCCCAGCTTTGACCAAAATGATGTATTCGTAAAAGAATATGCATTATTAGGCTTGACAGGACAAAAAAGGACCGGCCGGATCAGCCGACCTCGACGGACAAGATGAAGGTGAATCAGGATTTTACCGTACCATCTTTAACTGCAACGAATTACCAAGTGATGAATGTATCTGGGCTTGGCAAACCGACACAGATATCCCTCAGCTGACAAACATCAGTTGGAACTCTTCCAGTATCCGCACCGAATGGACATACGTCCGCTTGGGATACAATATTACACAACTCAACTTCTTCCTTGACCAGACAGAAGGAAAAGACGATGAAGAAACAATGCGTCAACGCTCCGAAGTCCGCTTCCTGCGTGCATTACATTATTTCTACTTCCTTGATTTATTTGGTAAAGCACCTTTTAAAGAACACTTTAACAACGAGCTTCCGGTTGAAAAGAAAGGCAGCGATTTATATGACTACATCCAAAATGAGTTAAGCCAATGCGAAAGCGCAATGTATGAACCACGCCAAGCCCCGTTTGGCCGTGCCGACAAAGCGGCAAACTGGTTGCTGCGCGCACGTCTGTATCTGAATGCAGAAGTATATACCGGCAAAGCTGACTATGCCAACGCAAGAGATTATGCAGACAAAGTAATCAATTCATCTTATAAGCTATGTCCCGAATATCGTTTATTGTTCATGGCGGATAACGATGAAAACGCACAGGCGATGCAAGAAATTATCCTGCCTATCCGCCAGGATGGTATCAAAACACGTAATTATGAAGGGTCCACTTATTTGGTTAATGGTACCCGCACTGCCGGCATGCCACGTATGGGAACTACCAATGGATGGTCTTGTATCTTTTCACGCGCTGCATTAGTTAAAAAATTCTTCCCTGATCTTTCTCAAGTGCCGATGTTACCCGGCGACATTGAAGTGCCTGCAGCAGGAGAAATTAACACGGATGAAAAAATAGATGCTTTCGATGCCCAATATGGCACAAGAACAATAGATATGATCAAAGCGGCAGGCGATGACCGCGCCATGTTCTATTCAGGAATCGGTGGCGGTATCCGCAAAATCGAAACTGATGTCATATCCGGTTTTAAAGATGGATTATCTATCGTAAAATGGCAAAATATCCGCTCAGACGGACAGCCGACACATCATACCGAATATCCCGATACCGATATTCCTTTGATGCGTTTGTCTGAAGCCTATTTGACCCGAGCTGAAGCTAAATTCCGCCTGGGAGAAGATGCAACCGAAGATATCAATATCCTCCGCAGACGCGCCAACTGTACCAGACTTGTTCAGACAGTGACCGAAAAAAGAGATTATTGACGAATGGGCACGTGAGTTCTATCTGGAAGGACGCCGTCGTTCGGACTTGATCCGTTTCGATATGTTCACTAGCAATAAATATTTATGGGACTGGAAAGGTGGAGCAGCAACCGGAACTTCTGTTTCTTCTTTCTACAATGTTTATCCTATCCCGGCATCGGATATGAATAACAATCCGAATATGTCACAAAACACAGGATATTAATCAGTAGTTTCCGTTTAACAATTAAAATATGTATATTATGAAAAAGATATTCAACATATTGCTTCTTGCTGTATTCACCCTGTCCGTGTTTACAGCATGCGAAAAGGACGACGATAGCAATCCCGTTCTAAAAGAGCCTACCACCTTTTCACTCAACCTGCCGCCATATGCAGCCAACAATATCTACGACTTGAAAAATGCGAAGACAGTGGAATTGACTTGTTCACAGCCAGATTATGGTTTTCCGGCTGCTACAACATACAGTGTTCAGGTGGCGCTTAATTCTGAATTTACAGAAAAAAGACAGAAGAAAGTGAAGCAAACTATACCGAATTGACTACAACTTATTCTACAGCCAAAATGGATGTAGTGGCATCTGAACTGAATACGGCTATCATAGAATTATGGACTGCCCAGAATGAAGGAGCCGATTTCCCGACTACACCAATCAGCGTCTTTATCCGCCTGAAGGCTACCATTACAGATAGTGACCGGGGAGTGTGCATTTCTAATGTGATAGAATTGCCGAAAGTACTGGGCAACGCATCCACCGACAAGTTAGAAGCCCCCCAAACCATGTTCCTCGTTGGTTCTATGCTCGACACAGAATGGACTATCTGGAAACCAATGGTACAAGTCAGCGGATTGGACGGACAATTCTGGAGACTCATTTATTTCACAGCCGGTGATGAATTCAAGTTCGGAACCAAAGAAAAAGAATACATCGGTTCGGACGATACCCGTTTAACAATCACAGACAAAGCCGAGTCCGGTGTTATCGGCACCAACAGCGGTAATATAACTGTCAAAAACGCCGGTTGGTATGTAGTATTTATCAAAGCGGCAGTAAAAGGCAGTGATTATACATTTACCATGACATTCTATCCGGGCGAAGTATATCTGTTCGAGCAACCAATGGAGGAACATGGGACTATAACGACACTTGGAAATTTACTGCTCCCGACAATAAAGACGGTTCATTCGTGTCTCCTGCCATGACAGCAAGCGGTGAAGCCCGTATCTGTGTTAAGACAGATGTCGACTGGTGGAGAACAGAATTTACACTCTGTAACGGTGAAATCTTCTATCGCGAAAACAATCCGGTCAATGACAGTTGGGGTAAAGATGTTGGTCCTGAGTATTCTATTCAAGGAGCAGCAGGCAAGACCATCCGACTCAACTTCACAGCCGGAACAGAAGGAGAACTAAAATAATAACCTTAAAACGAAAGATTCATCATGAAAAAGCAATTTATATACGCAGGAATGTTTCTATTTACCATAGGATTCTCTGCTTGTAATGAAGACTTCAAGGACTGGGCTGCCCCCAGTCCAATCCCCAAGAGGATAGTGCAGAACAAATGACAGCAACTTTCACAACCGGTCAAGATGCCAATATTAGCATGGATGAAGCCACTGCCGACTCGGTAGAAATTGTAAAATTAACTTCAACTACCGCTGTGGAAGGCAGTACCATAACTCTCAGTTCTTTACTATTCAACGATGATTACTCTTTACCCTTCACGACCAAAGACGGTACTGTAAAAGTAGCCTTGACGCAACTGGACAGTATTACCCAGGAAATATATAAAAGCCGTGCCAGTGTAGCACGCAATTTGCGTGTTATAATCAAAGCAGCAGCCACCACTCCGGCCGGAGACGGTATCCAACTTTCGGGCAATGAAGTAAATATCACGCTAAAGCCGGGAGCAACACCGGCAGTAGACCCGAAAGGTTACTATGTAGTAGGTGCATTTACCGGCTGGAATGCAGAAGGCGCCTTGCCCATGACACTCGATCCCAACAATAAGAATGTCTATACATTGGAAACCGAAACGACAGAAGCCAATCAGAACTTTAAGATTTTCCCGGCTTCCGCCATCAACGGCAAAGATATTGACTGGGCACAGGCTTTAGGCGCTCAAAAAGATGGCGACACCGCCGCCGAAAACTTCCTGACTTGGAAAGTAGGTGATAAGGAAGCAGGAGCCATCATGGTGGAAGAAGCCGGTAAAATCAAGATTACAATCAATATGACCGATTTCCGCTATTCAGTAAAAGACAACAGTGCTCCCACAGAACTCTATATGACCGGAAGCGCATATAACTGGGGCAAGATATGGAAACAGTTTGTTCCCGTCAACGACACAAAAGGTGCCTTCTGGGGCATTTACTATTTCGCTGCCGATGACCAAGTGAAATTTGCTCCGCAAGCCGACTGGGGCAATGACTTCGGTTTTGCCGCCACTATTTCGCAAGCATCTGTCGACCGTGCCGGATTGTCGGATTCTGACGGAAACATCAAAGTGGGTAAAGCAGGCTGGTATCTGGTCTATGTATCAGTCATCGGTGATAACCGGGTGGTAGAGTTTGAAACACCCAATGTATATCTGATAGGAGATACCTCTCATGACGGTTGGAACGACCAGTTGGCAGAACAAGATTTATTCACCATCCCGACAGATGCAGACGGCTCATTCGTCTCACCGGCATTCGCCAAGAACGGAGAGCTCCGTATATGCGTACACCCCGAAGCCGCCGCTACCGATTGGTGGAGAACAGAATTTATTATCCTGAATGGTAAAATCGAATACCGCGGCAATGATGGAGACCAAGAAAGAATACAAGGAAAAGCCGGACAAAAGGCATATCTGAACTTCTCGGACAACACCGGAAAAGTAGAATAACCAGTATACAGATTTTAAAAACCCTGAAAGCCGTCCTTCGTCCAAAAGGGCGGCTTTTTTTAATCAAGTCCATCATGAAAAAATATAAATTTCCCCTTTTACCGGGGTTATTGCTATCCTGCTTATTCATCGCCTGCTCGAATGACAATAAAGAAGATTTGCCCGACCTGCAGCCGGGCGAGGGCATGAACTACTCTCCCAAAACACCGGATGCCGACCAACCGCTGACCATCACCTTCAAAGCACCGACCTCTTCCGCCCTGTTCGGATACAAGGGGGAAGTATATATCCACACCGGCGTAGTGGGCGAAGGCGACTGGCAGTATGTCCCAGCCGAATGGAACCAGAACATAGATAAATGCAAGATGACAAAGCTGGAAGAAAATATATGGAGCATCACGCTGGAACCCGACATACGCCAATGGTTTCAGTCAGGCAAGACACCGATAGAAAAACTGGGCATCGTTATCCGTAGTTCAGACGGCAGCAAGAAGGGGATTGACATCGATTCCTTTGTGAAGGTCACAGACCATAAGTACCAAGGCTTCTCGCCGGCCGAAATTAAGCATGCAGCCCTGCCCGGGAATGTGGAAGAAGGCATCAACGTCATCAACAACACCACCGTGACTCTTGTACTCTATGACAAAGACACCGAAGGCAACCACAAAGACTTTGCACACGTCCTCGGCGACTTCAACAACTGGGAACTGACCAATAAGGAGGACTGCCAGATGTGTCGCGACGATGCCGCCGGATGTTGGTGGATAACCCTGAACAACCTCAACCCGACAAAAGAATATGCATTTCAATACTATGTAGGGACCAAAGGCGGTGAAGTCATCCGTTTGGCAGATGCCTACTGCGAAAAGATTCTCGACCCGGGGCATGACGATGACATCCCGGCATCCACCTATCCCGACAACAAAAGATACCCAAAAGGCGGAAAAGGAATTGTTTCGGTATTCAAGATACAACGAGACAACTATGCCTGGAGTGTACCCGATTTCAAGATGCAACATCCCAAACAACCGGTCATTTACGAAATGCACCTGCGCGATTTCACTGCCGACCATAGTATCAGTGGCGCCCTGCAGAAATTGGATTACCTGAAAAACATGGGCGTCGACGCCATCGAGTTGATGCCTGTTCAGGAGTTTGACGGGAACGACAGCTGGGGATACAACCCGTGTTTCTTCTTCGCCCTCGATAAGGCGTATGGCACCCCAAAAATGTATAAAGACTTCATTGACGCCTGCCACCGCAAAGGCATGGCCGTCATTCTCGATGTAGTATACAACCATGCCACCGGCAACATGCCTTTTGCCCGCCTGTATTGGGACAGCGCAAAGAACAAGACCGCGCGAAACAATCCCTACTTCAACACAGACGCCCCGCATCCTTACAGCGTCTTCCAAGACTTCAACCATGAAAGTCCCTTGGTGCGCAAGTTCGTGAAGCGCAACCTGAAGTTCCTGCTAGACGAATACAAGATAGACGGTTTCCGTTTCGACCTCACCAAAGGCTTCACCCAAACCGCATCTACCGAAGCCACCGCCTCCAACTACGATGCCGCCCGCATAGCTATCCTGAAGGACTACCACTCGGCAGTGAAGGCAGCAAAGAGCGATGCCCTCGTCATATTCGAGCACTTCTGCGAAAAGAAAGAAGAACAAGAATTGGCGGCAGAAGGGATATACCTGTGGCGCAACATGAACAATGCCTATTGCCAGTCTGCCATGGGTTGGAAAGAAAACAGCGGTTTCGACGGACTGTATGAGAGCACCCCTTCATGGGTGGGCTTCATGGAAAGCCATGACGAAGAGCGCATGGGCTACAAACAAACCCAATGGGGAAACGGAGTCCTCCAAACCGACCTCCCGACCCGCATCCGCCAACTGGCTGCCAACGCAGCTTTCTTTTTCACCGTTCCGGGCCCCAAGATGATATGGCAGTTCGGCGAACTGGGATATGATTTCAGCATCAACAGTAACGAAACGGGAACAGCCGTCAGCGAAGAATACCGTACATCACGCAAACCCATCCGTTGGGATTATTACGAAAATGCCACACGCAAAGAACTCTTTGAGATATATAGCCAATTAATTGACTTGCGCAATGAAAAGCCATCCTTGTTCGAAGGAAACGCCACCCTGACATGGAGAGCAGGCGCATCTGATTGGGACCAAGGACGCTCCCTCTATCTTAGCGGAATTACCGGAGAAGCTATTGCTGTTGTCGGCAACTTCAGCAATACCGATGCGGATGTTACCTTCCCGGGCCCCATAGGAGAGTGGAGAAACTACTTCACCGGACAAAACGAAACTGTAACGGAAAAAGTCACTGTTCCCGCCAATCATTTCATTCTGTATACCCGTTTCTAACCGATTCGGGCACAGAACGAAATATAAATGAAGAAAAGCCATTTATTATCAAAATAAATATCCGAATAGTTTCTCATTCAAATCTTATTATGTACATTTGCCGAGCATTAAGTATTCTCATAGAAGAACAATATTACTTTTCCAACTTTATTCGCATGGTGACTAATGTAGAAATGTTTATCTTCATAAGATTCCTTATCGCATAATTTCCCTATTTTATTATTAAAACATTTATTTTAAAATGAACATTTTTATTGCAGGACTGAGCTATAATTTGAGCGAAGCCGAATTAGAAGAATTATTTGCAGAGTATGGAGAAGTAGTTTCAGCCAAAGTCATCATGGACAGAGAAACAGGCCGTTCCAAAGGATATGGATTTGTTGAAATGGCAGAAGATGAAGCCGGAAACAAAGCAATCGAAGCACTAAACGGCGCAGAAGTTGACGGAAAAACATTATCAGTATCAGTAGCACGTCCCAAGACAGAAGGACCGCGTCGAAGCTATAACAACAACGGTGGCGGTGGATACCATGGCGGAAACCGTGGTGGTGGATATGGCAACAGAGACAACAACTACGGCGGTGGTAATAGAGACAACAATTACGGTGGCGGAAGAAACAGATATTAATCTGTAGATTCCTCACTCCATATATCAAACGTGCGGAGATACTTTTCAGTATCTTCGCACGTTTGTTTTTATATTTTCCACGTCATATCAGCATTTCCCCAAAGGGGTAATTCCCATTTACTTACCTTTAAGTATGCTCTTCCCTACTCTTATGGTTTGGAGAAAAGCATATTGCGATTGCTTAACCACGTCCGTGGTTAGACTTAACCACCTAGGTGGCTAAGCAATCATGAACCTGGAAAAAGCTGGGAAACGACTGAAGGACAGGGGAATAGACACACATAGATGACCGCCAACTCTATGTACAAGCCATGCAGCTGCTTTATAAGAACGAACGCTATTGGTTGAATGATGAAAAAGAGAAGGTATTGCGACAAGCTGTCAATCAACAAGATGAATCAGTTTGAATGCATTTTCCGCAAACTGTCAGGTTCTGTATATGCTTTTAATGTTGAACAATCAGTCTTGGAACAGTTTTTCTTTAATTATTATGAAGCGAAGAGATGTATAACGTTCAGAAATCGGATATAATGTCTGATTGAGCTTTGGCTGATGTGGAAGCGTTGGCGGGTTGCGAGGTTAGTTCAGACCCTTCCAAAAATACAGGCGTTTGTAGTGGAGATGTAAACGGTAATAGAGAGTATTGTGTAAAAAGCTCATCTCAGTGGGGAGGTGGGCCTGCATGCAGTGGTACGATTTAAATAATTTAGATGGATTGTCGGATTATTTTTGAATGGTTCGACAATCCTTAAAATAGAATGGTTGGTAGGTTTACTGTTCGCTTTTTTTTCTTTCTATCATGTAGCGTGAAAGAATGAATATCAGCAACTCGTACAGCCCTACTTCTGTCACGATAGGAGCTTCCTATACATTCGGAGCCACTATCGGAAGTAAGCAAGGAAGCGGAAGTAACAGCAATTATCACCAACCGCTTGTAGCAGAAAGAAGGGGGCTAAAAGACCGGAATCGTATACACCAAGCCGATGGAAAAGCGCTGAGTATCGGGGCTCACTGCTCCCAACGCCTTGGCACGGTCTGTCAAATGATGACCTTTATAAAGCATGTGAGCAAAGATCAGCAATTCACGATTACGCATCGGGAAATACTCCACACAAGCTTGGGCATTCCAGGTAGTACGGTAAAGACCTTTCTCAAAGATGCCGTTTGCCTTGTAAACACTTGCCGTTTCGTATGCTCCTTTGACATACACATTCCAATTGGGATGAATACGATAATCAAAATTGGCAATGGTGCTGAAGTATTCTGCATTCTCGGCTGTAGCAGGAGTAACCACGGCCGGACCTTGCAAATCACTGATTATGCCTTTACTATCCAGCCCTTCGCGAGAATACATCACATCAATATAGGCAATAACCGGACCTTTCTCATACACATTTCCCGCAGTCAGGTAATAAATATTCTTGCCCTCGGCCAGTTGTCCCCATGCAGCGGCATACCGCAGTTGAAGTGCTTTATCTACAAAAAGACCATTCCAATTTCAAAGTGGTTATAATAGGAATCTTTGTCTTGTTGACTCCGGCAGGAAGCCCATAGACGTAAGTATCATTATCTTCACCGTTACGATTATTAAGCACTTGCAACACCAACTCTTGAGTCGGTGAGAAATTGAATGTGCCTGTTACTCCTGCCTGATAAGCAGGTACATTATCATTAAACTCACTGAATTCCCTCACTTTGATGGCATTTACATAATATTCATAACCGCCCAAAGAGAGAAACTGCTTACCCACTGTCAGGTTGAACCTATCAGACATTTTCCAGTTCATATACGCATATTCGATAGAAGAGGACAGATTATCCAGCGAGTGCGGATTACTGTATTTATTAAAAGACTGACGAAAATGATAAGAAAAGTCCTTTGTAAAAGAACCCAATATTTCCAAACGCACACGGTTCAGCTTAAAAGCAGCCTCATCCAGATTGCCATCTGTAAAATAAGCGGCTCCCGAAGTGTAAAACTCCAAATTCATATGTGCCGAAAGATTGGGATTAGTATTAGGGAATATACGCCCTAACAAACTTCGGATGGAATCATCCGGACTGATTAAAGGCTGCTCTTGTGCGCAAACAGAACATAAAGTGCACAACAGGATACAGCATGACAAGAATGTTCTTTTTTCATAATATATTTCTTAGTATTAGATTTAACAAAAACGATTGCCGACCTCCCTCCCGGCAAATAGTAAGGCGGACTGAATTAAATCAGCCCTCTCCTTTCAAGCTCTTCGGCTGCTATTTCCATTTCTTTATACCATTCTTCGCCAAACTTACGAATCAATGGTTCTTTCAAAAAACTTATAAACAGGCAGGTTTTCTTTTCTTTCCCAACAAAACAGCAGCCTTGCAGACATCCCAACGGTGATAGTTCACAGCTTTGTAAGGGCCATAATCGCCGATACGTATGGGATAAAGATGGCAGGAAACCGGTTTATAGAAATCAGTCTTTCCGGCTCGATAGGCTTTCTCAATAGCACAATAGCAATATCCCTTTTCATCATAACAGGTAAAGACGCAGTCCTTGTGATTGACAATGGAAGTCACCAAGTCGCCCTCTTCATCGGTATAAACGACTCCCTGTTTATCTATCACGGCACGTGCCTCGGGAGACAATTCCTCCCAAATAACCGGAAGTACTTCTTCCAACTTCTCCACTTCATCCAGTTCTACCGGAGCGCCGGCATCGCCTTCTATACAACATTCACCTTTGCAAGCATCCAAATTGCATAGAAACTTTTCACGAAACACGTCCAAAGATATTACAACATCATCTATCTGAATCATCTTATTACAACTAAAAAAGCGGGAGACGCAAAAGTTCTCCCGCTTCGTTTATCGGGTTTATTATATTACTTAATCAAATCTTTTCCAGTCATGTCGGCCGGCTGAGCCATACCCAGAATATGCAAAATAGAAGGAGCAACATCTGCCAATACACCATTTTCCACTTTGGCATTCTTGTTCTCTGTCACATATACAAACGGAACAGGATTCAAAGAGTGAGCAGTATTAGGTGTACCATCTTCATTCAGTGCATGATCGGCATTACCGTGGTCAGCAATGATAATCACTTCATAGCCCTTAGCCTTAGCAGCTTCCACTGTATCTTTCACACATTCGTCAATAGCCTTTACAGCCTTTTCAATAGCTCCGTAAATACCGGTATGGCCAACCATATCACCATTAGCATAGTTCACGACGATGAAGTCGAACTTCTGCGTATTGATAGCCTCAACCAACTTGTCTTTCACTTCGTAAGCGCTCATTTCGGGTTTCAAGTCGTAAGTAGCCACCTTCGGAGACGGAACCAGAATACGCTCTTCAGCATCATACGGAGTTTCACGACCACCATTGAAGAAGAAAGTTACATGGGCGTACTTCTCCGTCTCGGCGATATGAAGCTGTGTTTTTGCCGTTGGCAGCCAAGTATTCGCCCAATGTGTTCTGAACATTTTCTTTATCAAACAAAATGTGAACGCCCTTAAATGATGCATCATACGGAGTCATGCAATAGAACTGCAAGCCCGGAATAGTATGCATACCCTGTTCAGGCATATCCTGCTGAGTCAGTACAACTGTTAATTCTTTAGCACGGTCATTACGATAATTGAAGAAGATAACCACATCACCTTCCTTGATGGTACCATCTACCGTAGAGTTGTTGATGGGTTTGATAAATTCATCGGTAACACCTTCATCGTATGATTCCTGCATAGCCTGCACCATGTCGGCTGCTTGCTTTCCTTTACCTTCAACCAATAAATCGTATGCTTCTTTCACACGTTCCCAACGCTTGTCACGGTCCATAGCATAGAAACGACCTACGATAGAGGCAATCTTTCCGGCTGACTGTTCGCAATGTGCAGTCAGTTGTTCGATAAAACCTTTACCACTCTTCGGGTCTGTGTCACGACCATCCATGAAACAGTGAATAAATGTATTCTCAAGGCCATATTCTTTAGCGATATCACAAAGCTTGAATAAGTGATCAAATGAACTGTGTACACCACCATTGGAAGTCAATCCCATGAAGTGAATATTCTTACCGTTTTCTTTAGCGTATGAAAAAGCAGAAACAATCTCAGGATTCTTCATGATGCTATTGTCAGCACAAGCACGGTTAATCTTTACCAAATCTTGGTAAACGATACGTCCGGCACCGATATTCAAGTGTCCCACCTCAGAGTTACCCATTTGTCCGTCAGGCAAACCAACATTTTCACCGCTAGCCTGCAACTCAGAGTGCGGATAATCAGCCAACAGACTATCCCAATAAGGAGTAGGAGTATTAAAGATTACATCGTCTTTACCTTGGTCGCCGATACCCCAGCCATCAAGAATCATTAAAAGGGCTTTTTTGCTCATAATCTTATTTTTGTTTAAAGTTTATCCTTGCTTTTACAGGTGCAAAGGTACAAAAAAGCCCTGTCAATGAATCATGTTTCACTTTTTTTTTATTGTGGAAGTTCGAAGATAAAACGCAACCCGTCTTTAAATTCTTCATCTTTCCATAAATGAGCATTCATGCATTCAGCAATCATTTTGCATACGAGCCAAGTCACATCATCATTGGTACCTGCAGAGACTGCACCGGCGACAGATATATTTCCTGTTCCGGCTATCAAAACCGAAGCTACATTCTTCTCCGGATTTAAGCAATAAGAGACAACGATGCGTCCTTCTTCCGTTATTTGGTTGATACAGTTCAGAATAGTTCTTCAAGGTCACATAATAAGCCATAATCTCACGCAAAGCCTCTTCTTTGTGATACTCGTCTTTCTTTTCCAAAGCAACCTGATAAAGTTTCTTTTGCCCATTGTAAATGCTCTGCCCCACGGGTAGCATCCACAGAGTCCGTCAAAACTTCCATCTCATTTTCTTTGTCGATAACAACGTTCAGACTTTTGCCCGAACTGCTCTTTGTTCAGTGCGTGTACCTGAAGAGTTTCAAAGGACAATCCCAAAGAACAGGATTAATAAATAGAGGTTTCTCATCACCTTTAAAGTGTTTGACTCATTTTAATATCGACCCAAGTGACAAACGTAACCAATTGCCACATATCATCCAACACAATTTAAGATATTATTCCTGCAAAAGATAAATATAATGATTAATCTCTGCAAAACCGTGTTGCAAAACATACCAAATCATATTGTTGTTTATAAATAAATTACATTCCTTTGCATCGGGACAGTTCAGCACAGTTGGCGTCTGAATTAAATTCTTGAATAGCACATGAAAATAACCTTTGGACAACAGACAACGAAAGTAAAACAATTGGCAGATTTAATCAGCCAAGAAATCTCCATGGGTACCTATAAATCAGACAGTGCATTGCCCTCTATCAATCAATTAAGCCGTAATTATCATGTTTCGAGAGATACAGTATTCAAAGCTTTTATCGACTTGAAAGATCGCGGCATGATTGATTCCACTCCCGGAAAAAGGGTACTATGTCACTAACAAACTGAAGAACATTTTATTGCTGCTGGATGAATACTCCCAATTCAAATATTCACTTTACAACAGTTTCATCAAGAAATTATCGATTAATTATAAAGTGGACCTGCTTTTCCACCAATATAATGAAAGACTGTTCAACACCATTATCCGCGAATCATCGGGAAGATACAATAAATATATCGTGATGAACTTCGACAATGAAAAGTTCTCCAGCAATCTTTATAAGATAGAGCCGTCCAAACTATTGCTACTGGACTTCGGAAAATTCGATAAAAAGGAATATTCGTATGTATGCCAGGATTTTGATGATGGATTTTATCAGGCATTGAACTGTCTGGAAAAGCAATTGGGCAAATATGAAAGACTCATCCTTTTGCTTCCCAGCGAAAGCAAGCATCCCGGCAGCAGTGGCAGGTATTTTATAAAGTTTTGCCGTGAGAAACAACTGAAAGGAGAAATTATTGACAATACCGATGAAATAAACATAAAGAAAGGAGAAGCATATATAGTCATACGCCAGATAGATGTGGTAAATATCATTAAGAAAAGTCGCGCCGAAGGATTAAAATGCGGAAGCGATTTCGGAGTATTGGCCTACAATGACACTCCCTCTTATGAAGTAATCGATCAAGGCATCACTTCCATAAGTATTGACTGGGAGCAAATGGGAAAGCTGGCAGCAGATTTTGTTCTGTCCGGCAAAGAAATAAAAGAATACCTGCCGACAGAAGTACACATCAGGCATTCTTTATAACAGAAAAACAGGAATAAAAAGCATATAGTTAAAAACTTATTATCAACAATATCATGAAAAAGTATCCGAAAATCGGGATTCGTCCCACTATCGACGGCCGCCAGGGCGGTGTTCGTGAAAGCCTTGAAGAAAAGACTATGAATTTGGCAAAAGCTGTTGCCGAACTGATTTCTACTAACCTGAAGAATGGTGACGGCAGTCCCGTGGAATGTGTCATTGCCGACAGCACCATCGGACGTGTAGGCGAAAGCGCCGCCTGTGCCGAGAAATTTGAACGCGAAGGCGTAGGAGCCACCATCACCGTAACCAGTTGCTGGTGCTATGGTTCCGAAACAATGGACATGAACCCGCATTGGCCCAAAGCCGTATGGGGATTCAACGGAACAGAACGTCCGGGAGCCGTATATCTGGCAGCAGTATTGGCAGGACATGCGCAGAAAGGTCTTCCTGCTTTTGGCATCTACGGACATGATGTACAAGATTTGGATGACAATACCATTCCGGCAGATGTAGCCGAAAAACTGTTGCGTTTTGCCCGCGCTGCCATGGCTGTTGCCAATATGCGTGGAAAGAGCTATCTTTCTTTCGGCAGTGTCTGCATGGGTATCGCCGGTTCTATCGTAGACCCAAACTTCTTCCAAGAATATTTGGGTATCCGCAATGAAAGTGTGGATGAAACAGAAATCCTGCGCCGCATGGAAGAAGGTATTTACGACCACGAAGAGTATGCCAAAGCAATGGCATGGACTGAAAAATATTGTAAGTCCAATGAAGGTGAAGACTTTAAGAACCGTCCCGAAAAACGTAAAACCCGTGAACAGAAAGATCAGGACTGGGAATTCATTGTCAAGATGACCCTCATCATGCGCGACCTGATGACCGGCAACCCCAAACTGCGCGAGATGGGATATAAAGAAGAAGCCATCGGACACAATGCCATTGCTGCCGGCTTCCAAGGACAACGCCAATGGACAGACTGGAAACCTAACGGTGACTTTACCGAAGCATTGCTAAACACTACTTTCGACTGGAACGGTATCCGCGAAGCCTTTGTCTTGGCAACCGAAAATGATGCCTGCAACGGTGTTGCCATGTTATTCGGTCACTTGCTGAGCGGCTGTGGTCAGATGTTCTCGGACATCCGCACTTATTGGAGCCCCGAAGCTGTAAAACGCGTCACAGGCAAAGAACTGACCGGAATGGCTCAGAATGGTATTATCCACCTTATCAACTCAGGCGCAACGACATTGGATGCTACCGGCGAAAGCCGTAATGCCGCCGGAGAACCTTGCATGAAGCCCAATTGGGAAATGACCGAAGCGGATATGGAAGCCTGCCTGAAGGCAACAACCTGGTATCCGGCAGACCGCGATTATTTCCGTGGTGGCGGTTTCTCTTCCAACTTCCTTTCAAAAGGCGGTATGCCTGTAACTATGATGCGTCTCAACCTGGTCAAAGGCCTTGGTCCCGTATTGCAGTTGGCCGAAGGATGGACAGTAGACATTGATCCGGAAATCCACAATATATTGAATATGCGTACCGACCCTACTTGGCCTACCACCTGGTTCGTTCCGCGCTTGTGCGACAAACCGGCATTCAGAGATGTATATTCAGTAATGAACAACTGGGGTGCAAACCACGGTGCCATCAGTTACGGTCATATCGGACAAGACCTTATCACACTGGCTTCTATGCTCCGCATCCCGGTATGTATGCATAATATAGAAGACGATAAGATTTTCCGCCCGGCAGCATGGAATGCTTTCGGTATGGATAAAGAAGGTTCGGACTACAGAGCTTGCGCTACTTACGGACCTATCTATAAATAACAATTACACTGTCAGGACACAAAGTATTGTGTCCTGACAGTCAATGAATACCCTATTATACTTTGAAAAAACAAACCATGAAAGATACAGACCAACCTATTTTGCATAAAGACGGAGTCAGCTATATATTGCCTTTTATACTAGTCACCTGCTGCTTTGCCTTGTGGGGATTTGCCAATGACATTACCAATCCGATGGTAAAGGCTTTCTCTAAGATTTTCCGAATGAGCGTCACTGACGGTGCCTTGGTACAAGTCGCCTTCTACGGAGGATATTTCGCCATGGCATTTCCGGCAGCAATGTTCATTCGCAAATATTCCTATAAGGCAGGCATTCTTCTAGGACTAAGTCTTTATGCCGTAGGAGCCCTCCTATTCTTCCCTGCAAAAATGACAGGCAGTTATTATCCTTTCTTATTGGCTTATTTCATTCTGACTTGCGGACTCTCATTCTTGGAGACCAGTTCCAATCCATATATTTTGTCGATGGGAACAGAAGCCACCGCCACCCGACGGCTCAATCTGGCTCAGTCTTTTAATCCCATGGGCTCCCTGCTGGGCATGTATGTGGCCATGAATTTCATTCAGGCAAAACTCAATCCGATGGACACGGCAGAACGTGCACAGCTGACTCCAACCGAGTTTGCCGCGGTACGGGATTCCGACCTTTCGGTATTGATAGCTCCTTACCTCACCATTGGAATCGTCATATTTATCATGCTTTTGGTGATTCGCTTTACTAAAATGCCAAAGAACGGCGACCAGTCACACAGTATTAATCTCGGCCCCACCCTTAAACGTATTTTCTCCATTCCCCACTATCGGGAAGGAGTTGTGGCACAATTCTTCTATGTCGGTGCCCAAATCATGTGCTGGACTTTCATCATCCAATACGGCACTCATTTATTTATGTCACAAGGTATGGAAGAGAAGGCAGCAGAAGTACTCTCACAAGAGTATAATATCATTGCAATGATTATCTTCTGCATCAGCCGGTTTGTATGTACCTTCATCTTACGTTATCTCAATCCCGGAAAACTTCTGGCCATACTTGCAGTGGCAGGATGTTTCTTCACGGCAGGTGTTATTTTCTTCCAAAATATTTGGGGTATGTATTGCCTGGTAGCAGTCTCCGCCTGCATGTCATTGATGTTCCCCACAATCTACGGTATCGCTTTGACCGGCTTAGGAGATGATGCCAAGTTCGGTGCTGCCGGTTTGATTATGGCAATTCTGGGCGGTTCGGTGCTTCCCCCGTTACAAGCAAGCATCATCGACATGCATACGCTTTGGAATATGCCTGCGGTAAACCTATCATTTATCCTGCCGTTCATTTGTTTTGTGGTGATTGTCATTTATGGACATCGCTCTTACAGACGAGGGCAATATTAAAGCCCCCCGACCGAGAAATCAGCAATCAATAGCGTGATGATTTCTCGGTCGGAGAGATATTATAAATGCATTGTTTCAATGTAGGATAAGACGATATTTAGATACCTTCGGGTGTCTTGTGGCCTCTCTTTATGTGGAATAAAGAGATGACTTATGGAGTAATCTTTATTTAATACAAAAATAAATGGCTCATTTAGATTTTCCAATGAAATACCCAAGGAATCTATCCTATAGATAGGATAGGACAAATTATTAATACGTTTGAATATTAATAAATCATTTCGATTATGATAAGAAGCCAGTATATGAATTTGTTGTAGCTCATTCTGCCATTCTTATCCGGGTGGACAGATAAAAAACTGCCTAACATTAAAGAAACGATAATAAATATGGCAAAAACTCTTTTTTCATTTTATTTCTTGAAATAATACAATAAGATTATTGGATTATCATCCATCTTCAAATCTTTGCAGAAAGGAATGAGATTATCCCCTATATTTGTAACTTTGCCTTTTTACAATACCCCTTCTTCTCCAACCATTCTTGTTCAGTACGTTCATGAAAAGAATCATATATAGACGCTGCATCTATGGCACCAACAAGATATTGTTCTGTAGCACCGACAATAGGTCGTGTAAATGGGAATATCGAGTTTATGCTATTCAACAGCAGAGGTCTCATTATAGTTTTTTACTTGCAATATGATAAAATAAGTGATAGTTTAAGTTCTTTAGCACACACGATGCATATATATAGTCTGATGTAATTGCATAAGTATCTATTATCACATATTTTTTCCTTCTTCTATCTCTCGCGGCCATATATTTTCATTCCCTTTTCTAATCAATTCTTGAGGAACCGCCTTACCATTTAAATCTATGATATATTCATACTTCATTTCACCCTCCGGTGAAATTGAAAAAAATAGTATCACTCCATGTCTTTTTATAATAGAGTGTATCCGAAAATGAAGCCAGACTGTTTCTTTCTAAAATGTTTTGGTATTTTTCCTTTTTTTCTTTGTATGCTAACCGGTTATTCACCTTAAAACAAGAATCCGTCTGCCACAAGGAATAATTCAGAATTTCAGGAAAATGATAATTGAAAGCGTTTATACCAAAAAATACATAATTGTTTGTAGAAAAGCGGTGTAATTGTATACATGAAAAAGGAAGTTGTCTGATATCCTTTAAAATACCATCCAAAGTATAGATGAATATTTTGCTTTGAAATTGGTCTAAAATCAAAACTTCGTTTTCAGAGATACAAAAGTCAGTCACTTCCCTTTGCATCTCAGGACCTTCCCCATACTGCCCAATAACATTCAGATATTTCCCTTCCAATGTAAAACGCTTTACTGATTTGGTCTTGAACTTATCAAGTACATACATACAGCTGTCTACGACAATGACTTTATCAACAACCCCTACCAAAGATTCTTCGGTAGTTTCCAATCGGACAGCAATCACCGTATCAAATAATTCATGCATTAGGCAATAGCCCTCAGAGTTAAACTCACCAGCATGAATAGTGATATTTTTTCCTGCCGAAACAGCAACCTCATGAAAAGATTCAGAGATGTAATCGTCCGACTGTATGCCCCTGAACAATGTTTCTGCCCTCTTTTGTCGGGAACATGAAAGCAGGAGCATGGATATTAAAAAAAAACACAAATACTTCATGTCAACATCCGGCCGATGCCAAACATGTTCCGGCTCCATATCCGCACACCTTTTTTGTTATACTCCGTCCATGTGGCTGTCTGAGTCTCACTCACCGTTACCCCTGTTCCCGGTATCCCTATTGTAACAGAAGTGCCTGACGTTTTGGTATAAGTACAATCCGTGGTGTATTCTTCCCAATTAGTACCCCGAGGACCGCGTACAAATTTGCCATCATCAGCTAACACCTCCAAATCAGTAAGTAACGGTAGCTTTTCAATCTCTTCACTATTGGCTTTAAATACAAAATACATATTTGCACCAACGGTGAAAATTAAGATGAATCTTAAAAAAAAACGGTGAAAATTAAAAGAATCTTTTTGTTTTCATAGTATATCATATTTCTATATTCTACAAATATATGAAAAAGAAATAAGACAGAAAAGCATTCCGTAAAAAATAAGAACAAATTTAGAACTTAATATCTCAGTCAAAATAACAAGCGATTTCAGCCAATCAGTCTAAGTAGCACAGTTCTTGCCCCCCAAGAACAAAACCTCTGTATCCGTCTGCAATCCTAGTTAGTTTCATTACGTTGAAATTCTAATTTCATCGCCATAAAACTAAAGTTTTTAATGCCTGATACCGGGATGCCTACGACATTTCTTTTTATGGTTTTTCCATTGCTTTGCTCAGCGCACACCGCACTTCCTTTATCACTTCCGGGCTATCAGTGGCAAAGGGTTGCCGAATGATTTCGGTACGTTGCATGTCAAGGTTCATTTCTACAGTTTTCATAAGCGGGTTCTCTAATATAAACATAATAAGTTTCCCCTAGCCGGAATAGATTATAGACAATAGTTAATGCAATTTTCGATATTCGCCAAAAAGTAAGTGGATTATCTTCTGCATCTACATAAAGTATTCATCACAATGCGTCCGCTTTAAAACTGCAACTCCAATTGCGAATCTTCTCCCAAAAGGTTGAATGTCATCCGATGATAAGGAGTCGTGCCATATTCCCTGATGGCCGCACGATGCTTCTTGGTGGGATATCCCTTATTAGAGCTCCAGTCATAATAAGGATACTCTTCATGCAAAGCCTTCATATAGTCATCACGATACGTCTTTGCCAGAATAGATGCAGCCGCAATAGAAAGATATTTGCCATCTCCTTTCACCACCGTGGTATGCGGTACATCCTGGTACTTTTTAAAACGATTTCCATCTATCAACAGATGTTGGGGCTTCAGTTTCAATCCGTCTACAGCACGATGCATAGCCAGAAATGAAGCATTCAAAATATTTATCTCATCAATCTCTGCAGGTGTCACCACTCCCACTGCCCATGCCAAAGCTTCCTTTTCTATCACTTCACGAAGAGCATACCGCTGATGTTCGGTCAACTGTTTGGAGTCATTCAACAACTCATTTTTAAAATCTTTTTGGTAAGATAACAGCAGCGGCATAAACCGAACCGGCCAAACACCCACGACCGGCCTCATCGCATCCGGCTTCTATCAATTCTTTATTTAAATAAGGCAATAACATACGATTCCTGTTTTATTTCTTGTCTGCAAAGATACCCTTTTAAAAAAAATAAAATCATTAGGCAGTCTCAAAATAAACGGTTAATTTTGTCGCAGAAAACATCAGTTTATTATAAAAACGTCAAATATATTTCGTATACCACACACTTACAGAAAAGAACATATATTTGCAGCAAAACAAGAAAAAAATATGTTTATTATTATAGGAATTATGTTTGCCGGGATGTTACTCGGCTTTCTGCTACGCAAACAACGACTATCGTGGATACACAAGGTCATTACTGTTTTTATTTGGTTACTGCTTTTTCTGCTGGGAATAGATGTGGGTAGTAATCAAGAGATTATCAACGGATTACATACTATCGGTTTGGAAGCTGTCATCCTCACATTGGCAGCCGTACTGGGTAGCGTCACTGCTGCCTGGGCATTATGGTATATGGTATATAAAAGAAACAGGAGGAGCGAAGCATGAAAGGAAGCCTGATTATTATCTCTTTTTTTATTATTGGCACGCTGTGTGGAGTTTATCATTTGATTCCATACGACTTTACGCAAAGCAATTTAAGCTATTATGCCCTATGCGCATTAATGTTCAGTGTGGGCATCAGCGTGGGAAATGATCCGCAGACACTCCGTAATTTCCGTTCACTCAATCCACGGCTTATATTCTTACCTGTCATGACCATTCTAGGCACATTGGCAGGATGCGCAGTAATCAGTTTATTCCTCTCCCACCGTTCTTTATCGGATTGTCTGGCTGTCGGCTCCGGATTCGGTTACTATTCATTGTCAAGCATCTTCATAACCGAATATAAAGGAGCGGAATTAGGAACTATTGCCTTACTGTCCAATATATCGCGTGAGATTATTACACTGCTGTTTGCACCTTTGCTTGTAAGATGGTTTGGAAATCTTGCCCCCATATCATCCGGTGGAGCAACCACTATGGATACAACCCTGCCTATTATCACAAGGACAGCGGGGGAAAGTTTTGTGGTCGTTTCTATTTTCCACGGATTTGTGGTAGATTTTAGTGTACCGTTTTTTGGTCACCTTATTTTGTTCGTTTCCATAAGTTTTACCACCTATAGGATAAACAAACCCCATAAAGCTTACCAATAGACATAATTCAGGCACGGATTACACAGAAAACACAGAAAGAAATTCATCCGTATAATCCATGAAATCCGTGCCTGAAGAATCGAAGGCACCATAACAGGCAAGGTATCAGAACATTTTGCTGACACGTTCGATGCCGGCAGCCAAAGCTTCTACCTCCTCTTTTGTATTATAAAGTCCGAAAGAAGCACGCACTGTCCCTTCTATGCCCAAACGAATCATCAACGGCTGTGCACAGTGATGACCGGTGCGAACGGCAATGCCCAATCGGTCGAGCAAGGTCCCCATATCCAAATGATGAATATTCCCTACCAGAAAAGAAATGACCCCGCTCTTGTGTTCTGCCTCACCAAAGATGCGCATTCCTTCTATAGATTTCAAACGTTTCATGGCATACGCTGTCAATTCGTTCTCATAGGCAGCAATCTTGTCCATTCCGATAGCCGATACATAATCAAGCGCTTTTGCCAATGCCGTAGTACCGATATAATCAGGCGTTCCGGCTTCAAACTTAAAAGGAAGTTCATTGAAAGTGGTTTTCTCGAAGCTGACATTCTGTATCATTCCCCTCCTCCCTGATAAGGCGGGAGTTTATCCAACCATTCCTCCTTTCCATAGAGTACTCCTACCCCCGTAGGCCCATATATCTTATGCCCGCTAAATGCAAAGAAATCTGCATCCAAGTCCCTGCACGTCCACTTTCATGTGAGGTACGCTCTGCGCACCGTCTATCAAGACAGGGACACCGTGACTGTGAGCCGTTGCAATCATCTCCTTCACCGGATTCACAGTACCGAGCACATTGCTAACATGCACCAAACTCACCAATTTTGTACGTTCAGAAAAAAGTTTCTCATACGCATCGATAAGCAGTTCGCCTTTATCATTCATCGGGATAACCTTCAGCACAATACCTCTTTTCTCAGCCTGTAACTGCCAGGGAACGATATTACTGTGGTGTTCCATGGTAGAAACAATCACCTCGTCGCCTTCCTTCATCTGACTTTCGGCAAAGGAAGAAGCCAACAGGTTGATACTTTCAGTAGTTCCCCGTGTAAACACGATTTCATTCGAACTGCGTGCATTGATAAACTTACGGACTGTTTCACGCGAGGCTTCGTGTAACTCGGTGGCCTGTTGGGAAAGGAAGTGCACACCGCGATGCACATTGGCATTAACCGAATAATATTCATCGGTAATAGCTTCTACGACACAACGCGGTTTCTGTGTGGTTGCCCCGTTGTCCAAATAAATCAGCGGTTTGCCATATACTTCCCTACCCAATATCGGAAAGTCTTCTCTTATTTTCTGTATATCGTACATAGTTAGTCCTTTCTATTTACACATAGCACATCCCCGGCACTTATTCAGTTCGCCACGGAAACGTTTTTCCACTAACAAGTGCAGGCGGTCTTTCAACGCCTCCAGACGGATGGTGTCAATTACTTCATTCACAAATGCAAACATCAACAACAGTCGGGCTTCGTGAAGACTGATACCGCGTTGCTGCATATAGAACAATGCATTTTCATCCAACCGTCCCACGGTTGCTCCATGTGAACACTTCACATCATCTGCATAAATCTCCAGTTGAGGCTGAGTATACATGTGTGCATCACGCGTGGCGCAAAGATTGCGGTTAGTCTGTTGGGAATTGGTATGCTGTGCTCCCGGACGCACCAAAAACCTTTCCTGCAATAGCACCGATAGCCTGATCATCCAACACATACTTGAACAGTTCGTTGCTGGTGCAGTCACTCACTTTATGGTCGATAAACGTATGGTTGTCCACCTGCTCGTTCTTATCAGCAATAGCCATGCCGCAAAGATTGATTTCGGCCCCCCGTCCCGACAAGGTTACTTCCGTCGTATTGCGGGTAGTACCGTTATGCAAGGTCATTCCGTTCAGCAATACATTGCTGTTGGCTTCCTGATTCACATACAGATTGCTGAAACGCACACTGCTGGTATGAGTTTCTTCAAGCTCATATAAATCAAAGACTGCATTTTCGCCGATATGAGCTTCAATCACCTGTGTAGAGAGGAAGTTAACGTTATCCATCGCATGGTCGCATACCAACAGGCGGGCTTGTGCCCCATCTTCCAACACAATCAAGATACGGCGATTCACCATAAAGTTGACATCTGCACGAAGAATATTCACCAACTGAATCGGCTTGTCTATGACTACCCCTTTGGGGACGTAGAGCATGAAGCCATCCTGTGCAAAAGTTGTATTGAAGGCAGTTATTCCATCCTTAGCAGTATCGGCCAACTTACCATAATACTTCTTTACCAATGCAGGATGTTGTTCGGACAGTTCTTTCAGGCTGCCTAGCAACACACCTTCCGGCAACTGCGGCTTAGTCAATGATTTATTGTAGAAAGCATCGTTCACTACAAAGTAAAGGGAAGTGCTCATATTAGGCACATCACACTTAAACACTTCGTATGGGTTCACAGGTATATCAAGTCGGTTCAGATTTAAGCCATAATCAGGCTCAAACAACTTACTTGCATCGATATACTTATACTTTTCCTGTTTACGAGTAGGGAATCCCAATCGTTCAAAATCAGCAAACGCCTGTGCACGGGGAGCATTCAACACCTCGGCACTATGCTTGCATATCATTGCTTCGCATTGGGAAAAGAGGTCAATATATTGTTGTTCTGCTCTCATAATTATTCTCCTAATTCTGCTTTAATCCAATCGTAACCGCGCTTTTCCAATTCCAATGCCAGCTCAGGACCGGCAGTCTTCACAATACGACCTTTGTACAGCACATGAACGATATCTGGTTTGATGTAGTCCAGCAGACGTTGGTAGTGAGTAATCACGATACAGCTGGTTTCGGGAGTTTTCAACTTATTCACACCTTCCGCTACGATACGTAAAGCATCGATATCCAATCCGGAATCCGTCTCGTCCAAAATACTTAACTTCGGTTCGAGCATTGCCATCTGGAATATCTCGTTACGTTTTTTTTCTCCACCCGAAAAGCCCTCATTCACCGAACGATTAGCCAACTTATTATCCAATTCGACAACTGCACGCTTCTCGCGCATCAATTTTAAGAATTCGCTGGCAGTCAAAGGCGCCAAACCTTCATACTTCCGTTTTTCGTTCACCGCAGCACGCATAAAATTCACCATGCTCACGCCTGGAATTTCTACCGGATACTGAAATGAAAGAAACAAACCTTCATGACTACGGTCTTCAGGACTCAAAGCCAATAAATCTTTTCCTCCAAATGTAACCGAACCTTTCGTCACTTCGAAAGCCGGATTCCCTACCAATACAGATGACAGTGTACTCTTACCGGAGCCATTCGGTCCCATGATAGCATGAACCTCACCTTTCTTTATATTCAGATTAATACCTTTCAATATTTCTTTGCCATTAATACTGGCATGCAAATCTTTTATCTCTAACATAATCCTTTATCTTTTTATTTATCCTACGCTTCCTTCCAACGAAATAGCCAACAGCTTCTGAGCCTCCACAGCAAACTCCATCGGAAGTTTATTGATAACTTCTTTAGCATAACCGTTCACAATCAGCCCGATGGCATCTTCTGTCGGAATACCGCGCTGATTACAATAGAACAACTGGTCTTCGCTGATTTTGCTGGTCGTTGCCTCGTGCTCTACCACAGCCGTTTCATTGTGAATATCCATGTAAGGGAAAGTATGTGCACCGCAATTACTGCCCAAAAGCAAAGAATCACACTGGCTGTAATTACGCGCATTCTCGGCTTTCTCTGCCACACGCACCAATCCACGATAAGAATTCTGGCTTTTACCTGCACTGATACCTTTGCTCACAATCGTAGAACGTGTATTTTTACCCAGATGAATCATCTTGGTACCGGTATCGGCCTGCTGATAGTTATTGGTTACAGCAACAGAATAGAATTCCGCCGTAGAATTATCTCCACTCAGGATACAACTCGGATACTTCCACGTAATGGCCGAGCCTGTTTCCACCTGTGTCCAACTCAACTTACTGTCCACTCCTTTACAATGACCGCGCTTGGTCACGAAGTTATAAATACCTCCTTTGCCTTCCGCATCCCCCGGATACCAGTTTTGGACAGTGGAATATTTCACTTCGGCACGGTCGTGTACCACAATCTCCACAATAGCAGCATGCAACTGATTCTCATCACGCTGCGGAGCCGTACATCCTTCCAGATAGGATACATAACTGTCGTCATCCGCCACAATCAATGTACGTTCAAACTGTCCGGTATTTGCCGCATTGATGCGAAAATAAGTAGAAAGTTCCATAGGACAGCGTACTCCTTTCGGAATATACACAAACGAACCATCGCTAAATACAGCCGAGTTTAATGCAGCAAAGAAATTATCACGATAGCCCACTACCGAGCCCATATATTTCTGTACCAAATCCGGATGTTCCTTCACTGCCTCACTAAACGAACAGAAAATAATGCCTTTCTCCAACAACGTCTCGCGAAAAGTAGTTTTTACCGATACAGAGTCCATGACCGCATCTACCGCCATACCACTCAGCTGGCGCTGTTCGTGCAGAGGAATACCTAATTTATTAAAGGTCTTAATCAGTTCCGGATCTACTTCATCCAAGCTCTTGGGACCTTCCTTTTTCTTGGTCGGGTCGGCATAATAAGAAATAGCCTGATAATCTATTTCGCCGGGAATCGTGAGGTGTGCCCATGTAGGCATCTCCATTGTAAGCCAATGGCGGTATGCTTTCAATCGGAATTCCAACAGCCATTCCGGTTCCTCTTTCTTGGCAGAAATCAACCGAATGACATCCTCATTCAACCCCTTCTCTATAATATCTGTGTGAACATCCGTAGTAAAGCCATATTTATACTTCTCCTGCGTCAGTTCTTTCACATATTTATTGGGTTCTTCTTGCATATCTTATATTTCTATTAATTGTTCTGTTACATTTTTGAATACCGGGAAAAAGATACCGGACAAATCTCTTATTGAATAATATAACACCGACTCCTGCTTCTTTGTTGCATCTATCATCTCATCTTTCGGGTCAATATATTCCAATACATGGATAGCTAACCCTATCAGTATCATATATTTCAAAGCCCCCAATCCACTTCCCAGCCAACGGTTCAACCATCCCAAACGGACAGCATCCAAAGCCTTCGTCAAAAAAGAGGCAACCAATACAAAGCCTAACGGCACCGCCACCCAAATAAGAACAAATGCCAATATCTGGGCAATAACGGTCGATGTTCCCAAAACAGGAGCAAGCTTTTCGGCAACGGAGGCAAATAAAGCCCGCGCCACAAGAAGTCCTGCTATCAACCCGACAATAGAAGCCAGTTGCTTCACAAATCCTTTCATCAAGCCCTGTATCACTCCAACACCTATCACCACCAATATAATAATATCTATTGTCGTCATCTTTATGATATAAAAAAGGCACGGATTACACGGAAATACACGGTTTTTATAAATACCATCCGTGAAATCCGTGTAATCCGTACCTGAAAAAATTATTATAGAGTCTGTTTAACTTCTACTTCTTCGTAAGTTTCAATGATATCTTCAACCTTGATATCATTGCAGTTTGTCAAACTGATACCACATTCAAAGTTAGTACCGACTTCCTTCACATCATCCTTGAAACGCTTCAACGCGTTGATAGTACCTGTAAATACTACAATACCATCACGAATCAAACGAGCCTTATCCGAACGCTTCACCTTACCGGTCTTCACCATCGCACCGGCAACAATACCTACCTTGCTGATGTTGAACACCTCACGCACTTCGATGGTAGCAGTTACCTGTTCCTTCAATGTAGGAGCCAACATACCTTCCATCGCAGCCTTCACTTCCTCGATAGCATCGTAGATAACAGAATATTTACGGATATCTACACCATCTTGTTCTGCCATCTTAGCAGCAGCACTCGAAGGACGCACTTGGAAACCAACAATAATTGCATTCGAAGCTGCAGCCAAGGTAACATCAGACTCAGAAATCTGACCTACACCTTTATGGATTACGTTAACCTGAACCTGCTCGGTAGACAACTTAATCAAGGAATCGCTCAATGCTTCCACTGAACCGTCGACGTCACCCTTAACGATGATGTTCAACTCATGGAAATCACCCAATGCCAAACGGCGTCCGACTTCATCCAATGTCAACATCTTCTTGAGTACGCAAGCCCTGTTCACGCTGCAACTGTTCACGCTTATTGGCAATTTCACGGGCTTCCTGTTCGGTATCAATCACATGGAAAGTATCACCTGCGGCAGGAGCACCATTCAGCCCCAGAATCAATACCGGCTCAGAAGGACCGGCTTCTTTAATGCGCTGGTTGCGTTCATTGAACATAGCTTTCACCTTACCGTATGAAGTACCTGCCAACACGATATCTCCCATGCGGAGTGTACCGTTCGACACAAGGATAGTAGCTACATAACCACGCCCCTTATCCAATGTTGACTCAATAATAGAACCGGTAGCCTTACGGTCAGGATTAGCCTTCAAATCAAGCATTTCTGCTTCCAACAATACTTTTTCAAGCAATTCGTGTACACCCGTACCCTTCTTTGCCGAGATATCTTGCGACTGGTATTTACCTCCCCATTCTTCTACAAGGAAGTTCATAGCAGCCAATTCTTCTTTAATCTTATCAGGATTAGCATGCGGGTTTATCTACCTTATTAATAGCAAACACAATAGGTACGCCGGCAGCCATAGCGTGATTAATCGCTTCTTTGGTTTGCGGCATCACATTATCATCGGCAGCTACAATAATAATAGCAATATCCGTTACTTTCGCACCACGGGCACGCATCGCTGTAAATGCTTCGTGACCCGGAGTATCAAGGAAAGTGATACGGCGTCCGTCTTCCAGCTTCACGTTGTATGCACCGATATGCTGGGTAATACCACCGGCCTCACCTGCAATTACATTTGCCTTACGAATATAGTCCAACAATGAAGTCTTACCATGGTCAACATGCCCCATCACGGTAACAATCGGAGCACGAGGCTGTAAGTCTTCTTCTGCATCCTCCTCTTCGGTAATGGCCTGTGCCACTTCTGCGCTGACATATTCAGTTTTATACCCGAATTCTTCGGCAACGAGGTTAATCGTTTCAGCATCCAAACGCTGATTGATAGAAACCATGATACCGATGCTCATACAAGTAGCGATAACTTTAGTAACAGGAACATCCATCATACTTGCCAATTCATTGGCAGTAACAAACTCGGTAATCTTCAATACCTTGCTTTCTTCCTGTTCCATCTCTTCCAGCTCCAGCTGGCGGTTCATCACGCTTTCACGTTTCTCCTTACGGTACTTAGAAGCCTTACTCTTTGTCTTGTTAGTCAGGCGAGCCAAAGTCTCCTTTACCTGCTTAGCTACATCTTCATCGCTGACTTCCGCTTTGACAACCGGTTTCTTAAAGCGGTCCTTATTAAATTTTCCGCTTCCACTCTGGTTATTATTCGGTCTGTTATTTCCACCTTTACCGGAATTGTTATTATCCCTGCGCTGGTTATTATTACTATTATTGTTATTCGTACTACCGGCGGCAGTAATATCTACCCGCTCCTTATTAATACGATTGCGTTTCTTTTTCTTGCCGTCATCGGTTGCATTTCCGGCACCCGGTTTGGCAATTTTTTCGTCGCTCTTTCTTATCTCCTTGATAATAGCGTCCTTCATCTGCTTACGCTGTTCCTGACGCTGTTTATCTTTCTCTTCTCTCTCTTTCCGTTTTTCCTCTTTCGATTTCTTCTTCGGACGAGTAGACTGGTTCAATGCATCCAGGTCAATCTGACCTACTACATTAATCTTTGATTTAAATTCAGTAGGACGAATTTTAAATATATCGTCTTCTTCTTTTTCCTGAACGGGTGCTGCGGGTGCTTCTTTTTCCATTTCTATCACCTGGGGTTTCTTCTGTTCTTCCGCTTTTTGTTGAACTTCGGGTTCTTTCTTTTTTCTTCTTGGACAGGGGCAGGCTTCGGTTGCGGAGCAGGCTCTTGTATCTTCTCCTCTACCACAACCGGTTCTTGAGGAGCTTCAACCTTCTGTTCTTCAACCTTCGCAGGCTCTTCCTTCTTGGACACCGGCTGTTCGGTCTTCACAGAGACCGGTTGCTCGGCTACCTTAGGAGCAGGGCGCTTGTTCAAGCTGTCCAAATCTATTTTGCCCACTTGCTTGAATTTGGGGCGTACGTCTTCAGGGATAACAGTTTTCACGACTTCTTCTTTTTTAGGTTTTTCAAAACCGTCAATAGAGATGGAAGCCTTGTTCCGATCCTTATTCTGTCTTTCCTGAATAAATTTTTCAGACTCTATTTTCAAATTCTTATCTGTGCTGAACTCTTTCACAAGTACAGCATATTGTTCTTCGGTAATTTTCGCATTAGGGCTGGCCTCAATGGTATAACCCTTCTTTTGCAAGAATTCAACTACCGTCGTTATTCCTACATTTAAATCTCTTGTTACTTTGTTCAGTCTAATCGTCATACTCGTTTTTTAATTATTAACTACGAGCCGGTGCCGAAGATTACTCTTCAAATTCAGCTCTTAAAATTCTCAACACGTCATCTACCGTGTCTTCTTCGAGGTCCGCTTTTTCAATCAACATTTCGCGCGGAGCATTGATAACAGCCTTAGCTGTATCCAACCCGATACCTTTAATGGCATTGATAACCCATTCATCAATTTCATCCTTGAACTCATCCAAGTAGATATCTTCGTCCATTGCGTTTTCATCCAGTTCGCGGTACACATCAATCGTATATTCGGTAAGCATACTGGCAAGCTTAATGTTCATACCACCCTTACCGATTGCCAAAGATACTTCTTCCGGTTTCAGATAAACTTCAGCTTTCTTATCTTCTTCGTGCAACACGATTGAAGAAATCTTAGCCGGGCTCAAGGCACGCTGAATAAACAACTGAATGTTAGAAGTATAGTTAATCACGTCAATATTCTCGTTACGCAACTCGCGCACGATTCCATGAATACGTGAACCCTTCACACCAACACAAGCACCTACCGGATCGATACGGTCATCGTAAGACTCAACTGCAATTTTTGCACGTTCGCCCGGAATACGCGCAATTTTTTTAATGGTAATCAATCCGTCATTAATTTCGGGAACTTCCATCTCGAACAGGCGCTGCAAAAACACAGGTGAAGTACGGCTCAGAATAATTTTTGGATTATTGTTCTTATTGTCTACACGAGCCACTACAGCACGAGCCGTTTCGCCTTTACGGTAGAAATCGCTCGGAATTTGTTCAGTCTTGGGAAGCAGCAGTTCATTGCCTTCATCATCGAGCAACAAGATTTCCTTCTTCCAAATCTGATAAACTTCCGCACTGATTACAGTACCTACCCTATCAATATATTTGTTGTATAAACTATCTTTTTTCCAATTCCAGAATCTTCGATGCCAATGTCTGACGAAGATTCAGGATGGCACGGCGGCCAAACTTGGCAAAGATTACTTCATCGGTCACTTCTTCACCCACTTCATACGAAGCATCTATCTTCTGAGCTTCTGTCAGTGAGATTTGCATATTCGGATTAGTCAAGTCCTCATCTGCAACAACTTCACGGTTACGCCATATTTCGAAATCACCCTTATCCGGGTTCACGATCACGTCGTAGTTTTCATCAGTGCCAAACATTTTCGCGATTACACTACGGAAAGACTCTTCGAGCACACTTACCATAGTTGTTCTATCAATATTCTTTAATTCCTTAAATTCCGAAAATGTATCAATCAAGCTGATTGTTTCTTCTTTTTTGGCCATAATTATTTAAAACTAATTAAGTATTTAGTGTATTTTATCTCATCATACGCAAAAGTGACGTCTTCCTCCACCAATTTGGGACGCTTTGCTCCTTCCGGTTTCACTTTTCTCTCAATGGTTACGGTAAAGTTGTCTTCTCCAGCCTCCTTCAACACACCTTCCAACTTCTTGCCGGTCTTAGTCAGCACTTCAACTTCTTTACCAATGTGTATCAGATATTGTTGCAACACCTTAAAAGGTTGTCCGATACCGGCAGAGCCTACTTCCAGCTCATAGTCTTCCTCCTCACGGTCTAGTTTAGACTCAATGTAGCGGCTGAGTTCCACACAATCATCAATCCACACCCCTTCGGCATGGTCAATTTCTACTACAATTTTGTCATCCGGAGTCACTGTGACATCTACCAAAAAGTAATCTTTACCTTCCAACCATTCGTCAACAATCCGGGTTACTACATTCTTATCTATCATTTATTAGTTATTAAGAACAAAAAAAGGGCTTAATCAAGCCCCACCATTCATCCACTTCGGTGCAAAGATACAAATTATCTATCAGTGCCACAAAATATTCTAATAAAAAATTGTAGTTTTGCAGAAACTTATAACACTATGGGTAAAAACAGTTTAAATACCAACAAACAATTCATGATAGGCAACGGCATACTTGCCTTCGGAGTCTTGGCTGTAGTCATTATCTTCCTTTATATGTCTTTCCGTTTCAAGCGGGATGCAAATAAGGTAGTCACTTACGAAGGTGTGTATAACATCGAAGTAAGTAAAGACTTTGCCGGCGACAGTATAGCGATATATGTAAACGACAGCCTACTGATGAACCGCACCATGCCCGATGCCAGTTTAAAACTAGAAATCAATCGGTTTGCAGAAGGGAATGTCCTAATGGTGGTGGACAACAAAACGGACAAAACCACCCCTTTCAATCTTAATCCAAATGGAAGCAAAGTGATTGTCAAAAAGGATGGAGAGGTAATTTATATACTCGAAAAAGAAGCGGATACAGGCCAATAAAGAAGTGAAACACCGAAGAAGAGATGTGTTGAAAGTTATTTGTATTACACAAGACCTTAACACATCTCTTCATCATGAAAATAAGTATTGAAATCTATTTATTGCAAACCGAACCAATTGCTTTTGATATTAAATAATTATTTACCAAATCTCTTTTCGATGCTAATTCTTCACTCTACTTTTTATCACTTTTTCAGTTTCAACTTACGCATAGTTTCCAAATTTCCTGAAACTGCTTTTAACACAAGCATCGGAGAATCGGTAGTCGCCACAAGAAACGAAGCAACGCCGGCTTCAGCTTTTATTGTAGCCGGACCACGCAACTCGCCACCTTGGTAATACTTCCAATTTCACTTCACGATTATTCTCTCCAAAACAACCGGTACCTTGCAAATCCTTCAAGTTGACATAAACAATCAGCAAATCACGGCACGAAGCAGACACGCCACTTTCAAAATAAGTAATATCCATTGCCTCAACCGCACCCGGTGTACGAACAACATGTTCGGCCACAGTTTTTCCATCCTTATATCCTATCGCTTTCAATTCACCTCGCTCCCAGTTGACATTGAAAAATGTAAAAGGAGGGAAGTCGATATTCTCGGCATTTCCGCCATCAGGACGAGATACATATTCCGAAGTTGATGGTTTGTCATCAGGGTATTGACGTGCTATCACCCGTCCGTTAAGCTGCAATTTCACCTCATCCACATTGCCATATACTTGCAGTGTATCTGAAGAACCTTCCAACCAATGGCTATTAATAAATACTTCGTACGTCATAGGCCCGGCAGGTGTAAAAGTACCTTCTTTCATCTGCGTACGGAAATAAAGTAAACCGAATTTGGGTAAGCGGAACAAATCGGCCAAACCACTGTAACAAATATTATCACAACATCCCCGATTATAATCATACATACTCCACACTGCCCCGCCAATAGTCCAAGGATAATAAGCACGATAACGGTTATGACTCCACTGGGCATTCCAGGCATTCTGCATCAATGCATAGTCACCATCTCCACGAGTCACGCGAGTGGTGCTATAATGACCACCAAATTCATAATCATAATATTCACGGATAAATCCCGGTTTTGAAGTTGTATTGGGACGGTTATATCCTTCCTTCCAATCATTATAACATACATCGAAACCATCATATCCATAGGTGTCGCCCGATGTGTAACATTGATCACCGGGAAACTCCTCATGAGCAATCCGCACCGCTTGATCTTTCCAACTTTTGGGAGGCCATGATTCATTAAGAGTAGTTTCCCACATAATAACAGAAGGATGATTACGGTCACGACGTATCAAATCACGAATATCTTTGTAGGTATGATCAACGAACCCTGTGCTTTATTGAAGAACTGCCATCCAGGAATCGGTTCAATAACTAATAACCCCAACTCATCACAAGCCTCCAGCACAGATGGATCTTGCGGATAATGTCCCAAACGCACCGTATTAAAACCATTATCACGTATCTGATACATATCTCGGTATTGCGCCTGATCGGAAATAGCATTCCCTACATAAGGATACTCCTGATGCCGATTACTTCCTTCCAGTTTCAAAGGTTTGTCATTAATAACAAAGCCCTTTTCGCGCGTCATTTCAATACGCCGTATACCGATACGTGTATCCTCACAGTCAGTAACTTTCCTACCATCCATCACCTCAGTGCGCAATACATAAAGAGCCGGCGAATCCGGATACCATAATTTAGGATTATTCACGGTAAACTGTTGCGTATGGTGCTGTGTAGTGCCGGCAGCTAAAACAAGCGGACTTTCTACCAAAGCCACTTTCTTGCCGCGTCCTTTCTTCTTACTCCATTCATAAAGAGTATGTCGTATAGTCAGATGTCTTTGCGTCCCAACCTTATTACTTACCTGTGTTTTCACTTTTTATCTCAGCTTCCTGTTTTCGACACGTAAGGATAAGTGACAAATATTCCTCCACCGGCTACTTCATTTGCCATAATGGGATGAGTAATATGTACAGGATGCTTTACAATGAGATTCACATCGCGATACAATCCCACATAGTAACACAAAAGTCAACGGTTTCCAAAGGCTTTCCGGGAGGTATAAGCGGATTATTACGATTATCCAAACGTACTAATATTTCGTTGCCACGGTCGGCATGAAGCATCCCTGTAACATCCACCACAAATGGAGTATAACCACCGGAATGCTGAATCAAGTGTTGTCCATTCACCCATACATCAGCCAAATGCATTGCTCCTTCAAACTCCAACCAAAGTTGCTTATCTATCTCTTTTTTACTGACATTGAGTATCTTACGATAATAGCATATCCCTTGCCACTGATGAAGCACAACAAGCGATTCCACAAAAGGAGTATGAGGCAAATTAATCTTCTCCCAATTTCCCATCGAAAGTTGATTAAATTCCTGCTTCAATGTATCCGGATGTACTGCCAAAGCCTGATTTTGTGCCTCCACATGCTGGATATTGAATTGCGAACTCCAATCAGAACCTTGATTCTTTATTTCAATCTGTTTCTGTTCCTTCTTCAAACGTTGGAATTCCCAATCAGTATTTATTTTTTTATACTGTGTGCGCCAAGCGGTAAAGCAAATAATAAACTTAATGCAAAAAATACAATATTCTTTTTTTTTGTTCATAATATTTATATAAAAACCTCTCAAAATTCAAACGATATTCAATTAAACAAAAGTAAATGATTTTCCGCTTATTAGATATAAATTCACTAAAAATTTAGTAAGAAGAGATTTAGCAGTAATAGTCTTTCAAGAATCAAAGCAGATTAATTTACAAGGAGAGAGCATAGTGCTCTTATCAAGCACTACACTCCCATATTCTGTCATTTAGCCAAACAAGTCTTTTTCAAACAAGATATTTTTCTGTTTATCAACTACTTGTAGTTTTAAGCTATTCCTATCAATCTTACCTTTTTAAAGCTGTTACACTTTCATTTACCAAAACTGGAAAATGAACTTTTTCTGATGGTTCGTAATAATAATATCCCGGCTTATTAATGTGATAATGCCCTGATATCATTACATCTATTTTTCCTTTATTCAAAATAGGTATAAACTTCTCTAATACTTCAGTTGGACCATGCCATATATCACCCTGCCACTCTACTGGAGGCATATGACCGATTACAATCTTATAAGAAGCTTGTTTAAATTCATCGGATTCTATGACTTGTTCCAACCATTTAGCTTGTTCTGTCCGATAATTATCATAATCAGTTATCCCACTATATTCAATATCAGAATCCGGTTTATCTTCACCTGTATCAAGAAAAATAAAAAAAGCAGGTCCTTGACGCAAAGTAAAATATAAATGCGGTTCTTTTACTGAAAAATAATTTTGAAAAGAAGTTGCAAAAACCCCTCTCGTTTCATGGTTACCACGAGCATAGTACATTGGCTTTTCTTGAGCAAATAATTCTATTGACTTATTCATAAAGCTATTAAATACTTGCTCTTCACTCTTGGATTGAGAAACCATATCTCCATTATAAATAACCATATCATTTTCTTCATAATTTACAGCATTCAATAATTCAGAGATATCATTTGTCCGACCATGAATATCATTTAAAACAGTAAAAGATATCTCTTTCTTATCACGGTCATTAGTAGTAAAGCACAACGGTTTCTTACTCCAAACATCTGTTGCAGCTATTCTTCCATAGATAACTTCTACTCCTTGGTGATCTAATATTTCCTGAGAATAAACCCTATAACGATAAGTTGTGCCAGGCTTTAAATCTGAAATCTTGACGCTATGAATCAAACTTGTATTTTTCACTCCATTCTTAGAATCAAAATACCTACTTCTCTCCTTTTGATAAAAATTAGATCCATCATCTGGAGCCAGTTCTACCCAACCTATTGAAGGTTTATTAGACACCCAAACAATCGTAGTTTCTGTTTCCTTCAGATTCTGCAAATATGGACCATATTTAATCTCCACGCGTTCTTGAGCAAATATTACCACCGCTCCAAAGCATATCAAAAGAATGCTTATCAAAAAGCGCTTGACTTTTTCCATTTCATTTATATTTAATATTTAAAAGTTCTAATAGCCTTCATTCTGTTTCAAATTAGGATTCCGATCTAATTCCGTTTGTGTAAAAGGTAAGTATCGGTTATGTGGCTCATAATTAAGCTGTTCCAATTTACGAAATTTCTCATTCTCCGCTGTTGGTAATTCTATTACTGCCCTACGAGTAGGATCCGTTTCTTTCATATCCACTGTACCTGAAATACGATACAATGTCTGATTCATAATTGTTTCGGCCAAAGGTTTTCCTGTTGTATCCTCTCTCTCCAGCGAAGTAAGTCTGCCCTACGCAAACCTTCTCCTGCCAATTCGAGACAACGTTCCTTACGCACCAGTTCCCGCAATTTATCTTGAGTATTATACTTATTTCGATCCACTACGATATGTCCTCTCGTTGTTCTTAATTCATCTAATATTTCAAAAACTTCTTCTATATTCTCATTCTTTTCCACATTAATTTCCGCTATGGTCAACAAAACCTCCGCATAACGAAACAAAATAGGACAAATAGCAGCATTACTTAATGAAGGAGAAAACTGAGTTGTTGGAAGAATATATTTAGCCCAGAGCAGTCCTGTGTGCGAAGCATTAGTAGCCGCATCCATAAAATCAGCATTTGCACTTCCACCTATTTTTTTATCTAATGTATTAAAAATGCGCTTCACACCTGCGGGTGATACAAAATCCATACCTGGATAAATCACAGTCTTATACAAACGTGGATCACGGTTATAAAACGGATGAATAGGATCATAACCTGAATCTTCCTCATCAATAGTTTTCCCATTACTCATTTCATACATATCTACAAAGTTCTGAGTTGGTACCCAAGAAGCCCATCCTCCATCTTGATTATTAAACATACGCACTGCATTATCGAAAGCATAAGTATCCTTTACATGTTGCATTGCGTATATAATCTCTTCAGAATCAACACCAGCCTCACTGAACATTGTCAAAAAATCAGGATCCAACTTATACAAATCTAAGTTTTGTATATCACGAGCAGCTTTCATAGCTTGTTCCAAGTCTCCCCAATACAAAGAAGCTCGCATTTTAATAGCCAAGGCAGTACCTTTGGCTATCCGACCTCGCTCTTCCGGTTTCCTATTCAAATCCGCTATGGCTAAATCAAGCTCATCATAAACGAATTTTTTTTAATATCATCCTCTGAACTTCTAGGCAGCTGCGCATCTTCTGCAAGCTCTGGTAGATTAGTTATTAAAGGAACACCCCCATACCAAAAGTTCATCTGAAAAAATAACGCCAAGCTCTAATAGTACGATCCTGTGCCAACAAGTCCTTCTTTTTAACCTCATCAGTAAAAGATACTTGTCCTGCATTTTCTAAAACCAGATTACAACGACGAATAGTCGTATAACTATAATACCCTACAGTAGAAGTAGATGATAAAGAACCATTTGACACATTTTTTATAAGAACTAGAGCCAGTAAAGCTATAAGCTATGTCTGACATACAATCAGCAAAAAAAAAACATCACTAGAACCTGTTGCTGGATTGTTCCAATCTTCGTAGCAAGCCGTAACAGCATTTATTACATCAGCCTCCGTCTTCCAAAATGTAGCCGGAGACAGTTGATCATTAGGAACCGTATCAAAAAAATCATCACATGCAGATAATCCCCCGCTTAAACAAACAGATATAATCAAACATTTTATCGCTTTCATAATATAATTCATTTTTAAATTAAAAAGTCAAATTAACACCTATTGAATGAATTGCAATCTGTGGATAATGAGAGCCTCTTCCTGATGGAGCTTCAGGGTCAACATCAACAGGCAAACTATCAAAACAAAACAGATTTTCACCTGAATAATATACTTTTGCATTAGAAATACCTAAACCTTTTAACCATTTTTTAGGGAGTGTATATCCAAACTGCACATTCTTTATACGTAAATAATTAGCAGATTGCATCCAAAAGCTAGAATAATTAGAAGGATCACTAGCAGATTTTCCACCTAATGCCACACGTGGGAAAGAGCCATCAGGGTTTTCCGTTGACCAAGCATCTAACCATATAGTAGAAGGATGAGAATCATCACCATAAAATTCGCCAAACACTTCGCTAGTAAAGTAACGTTCTACTCCAGTAGCCCCCTGCAATAATACAGACAAATCAAAATTCTTCCAAGAAGTATTTAAATTCAATCCAAATGTAACCTTAGGCTGTTCTGCTCCTCCAACACGACGGTCATCTGCCGTTAGTTTTCCATTACCATCTGTATCTTTATAACGAATATCTCCAGCTTTAAAAGCCTTTCCAAAGGGATTCCCATAAGTTTTCGTAAACTGATCTGCTTCTTCCTGACTTTGAAAAAGACCATCTGCCACATATCCATAAAAAAGAATTATATGCTTCTCCTACCCGATTGATATAGTAATTTGAAATCTTATCTCCTCCAACTCCCAGATCTAAAACTTCATTATGATTAAATGCTACATTTCCAGATGCATTAAAACGCCAATCTCCCCATTGTTTATGAAACGATGCTGTAACTTCAACTCCTCGATTCTCCATTTTCCCTACATTATCTTTATAAGCCCCCAATCCAAAGGTAGCAGGAACAAGTACATCCATTATAATACCATCAGTCACACGACTATAATATTCAACCGAGAAATCCAAGCAGGAAAATATACTAGTTTCAACAGCAATTCCCCAATTAGTTGTAGTCTCCCAAGAAATAGACTCAATCTTTTTGATTCGTTTGAGTTACCCCTGTATTAGTTGTACCACCAAATGGATATTTAGAACCTATACTATAAGTCACCATCCAAGGATAAAAATCATCCAAAAGCATCTTGATTTCCTAACTTTCCCCAAGAACCACGTATTTTTTAACGACTGCAGCCAATCTTGTGTACCTTCCATAAAAGACTCTTCTGAAATCCTCCAAGCAGCAGAAATAGAAGGGAAATATCCCCAACGATTACTTTTGCTAAAACGAGAAGAAGCATCAGCACGAAAATTAGCTTCAAATAAATATTTTCCAGCATAATCATAATTTATCCTACCAAAATAAGACATCATAGCCAACTCCCGAGTAAATCCTGAATTTTCCTGAGTAGCAACAGCACCTGCATTAATATCCGTCAAGTCATTAGTAGGAAAATTCTCACGAGAAGCTCTTACCTCATCTTTGTTATACTTCTCTATATGATATCCCAATAACCCTTTTATATTATGCTTTCCAAATGCATGATCATAATTAGCCAATAAATCTAAATATAACGATTCCACTGATAGATTCGTTTATCAACAGAGTTAGGACCATGATATTTATTAGCATTATACTGAATATCCTTCACATAGTCCTTATAATCCTGGATATTAGATACATAAGAACCTTGAGCAGTCAATTTTAAGCTAGGAAGAATATCATAGTCCAAAGCTAAAGTACCTGCAAAATTCTGATTTTTTTCTAGTAACAACCTGATCTAAATCCAACCATGCTATTGGATTACCATCCCCAATAGTTCCATATGTTCCATCTGCATTTTTATACGGAATCCAAGGAGCAATACGATTAACTTGACGGATTATTTGATCTGAACCACCTCCCACATAAGAGTTCGTTGGGTCATCATAATCATTATGTATATATGCCATGTTTGCTTTTAAATCTAATTTATCGGTCATCCTCACATCCAAGTTCATACGGAAGTTAAACTGTTCCCTATTACTATTAACCATAATACCATTGTGATGCTGATATCCAATAGAAGTCATATATTTCACATTATCAGTTCCACCAGAAAGATTTACATTATGCTTATGCATAAATCCATTCCCTTGAAAAGCCAAATTCTGCCAATCCGTATTAGGATGTCCATAAGGGTCTGCCCCATTACGGAACAATTGAATATCTTCCTCTGTAAATCGAGGAGATTTTCCATCCGATTCTAACGCTCTATTATATAGGATAGCTGCATCTGCAGAACTTACTCGATCAATCATACTAGTGGCCTTTTTGCCAACCAAAACTTCCACTATAAGCAATTGTCGGTTTTCCACTTTTACCTCTTTTTGTTGTTATCAAAATTACACCATTAGCTGCTTTTGATCCATAAATAGCTGCAGATGCAGCATCTTTTAATACAGAAATAGATTCAATATCATTGGGGTCTATAGAGTTCATCGTGCCAGTTTCGATACCATCCACCAAAATATAAGGGTCTGAATTATTCAGGGTTCCTGTACCTCTCACCCTAATCGTACCAGCATCTTGCCCCGGACGTCCTTGTCCTGAAGTAATAGTCATTCCTGGAACTGCCCCCTGAATAGCCGCCGTCACATTTGTAATAGGCCGTTCTGTCAATTCTTCACTGCCAACAGTAGCTACAGATCCTGTCAAATTCAATTTTTTCTGAGAACCATAACCTACCACTACCACTTCTTCCAATGTCTGTGTATCTTCTTGCAAGACTATTTTAAAAGATTCTTTCCCTTTGTAGAGACATTTTTTGTGCTACATAGCCAATGTATGTAACAAGCAATTCTCCATTAACGTCTATCTCAAGACTAAACTGTCCATCAATATCTGTAATTACACCATTCGTTTTTACATTCCTTTCAACTACATTTGCTCCAATGATAGGCTCACCAGTAGCATCTGTTACGATCCCTGTTACCTTTTTTTCCTTTTTGAAGGAGTAGTTATCTCTGATTCCTTCTCGATAAAATAAATTTTATTGTTCTTTATTTCATAAGCCACTTTTGTGTACCGGTCAATAACTTACCCAAGGCTTCCTCTAAATTACAATCCTTTACCTGGATAGAAACCAATCGGTTTACATCCACTACCTGGTCACTAAATACCAGTGCCATCCCTGTCTGACTCTTTATAGAAGACAGGACTTTTTTCTATTTTCTCATCTTTAAAATTTAAAGCTTTTTTTTTGTGACCATCCTGAGGCAGTAAAGCCAAACAAGAGAATACCCAACAGCAGTAACTTTTTCGTTTTGTTTTTTGAGTTCATTTCATACACAGTATTAAATTTATTATTTCATCGTTAATAAAAGGCCTTTCTGTATAGGCTAACACATCATTAGAAAACAGGTATGAGTCAAATTCTTCTTTTTTTTTCTTTAAAATCGCAGAAAGCCTCGTTCATAGTAAAAACAACAATCGGTGATACCTCTGTCTTACCTTAATCTATAAGAACAAAAAAATATCACCGACCAATTTTATAATAACGAATTTATTCTTTTTCGGTTATCCCTAAACACGCCTTCTTCTGTTTCATCAAAAGAGATATGTGATACCGCTTCCAAATCATTTAAGACATCAATCACATTAACCTTGTTAGTGGATAAAGTAAACCTGTTATCCAGCAATGCTGAATCCGGTATAATAAAATGCACATCGTATTGCCGTTCCAATACCTTGACTATCTCTTTCAAAGGAGTCAAATAGAAATTCAAACCTTTGGAACGCCATGAGGATATCTGTTCCATATTCTCAGGACGAGAAATCTGGCAAGCACCCGACCGGCGATTATACTCGGCACTTTCCCCCGGAAGCAATGGATATTCTTTGCCTCTCACATCTTTCAGCAACACGCCGCCTTCATCCAGTGTCACCCACAGATTCGATTCTGCCGTATAAGCCTTGACATTAAATTTTGTGCCGGTCACTTTTACATTTATGTCCCCTAAATCGACTACAAACGGACGATTCTTCTCCTTTGCCACTTCAAAATATCCTTCTCCCCACAATTTCCACCGTACGGTTGAATATACCAAACTTTTTTGGATACTTCAACCGGGTATCCGAATTCAATTGAACAATCGTTCCGTCTTGCAGCACAACACGCATCTGTTCACCACAGGGAACGACCAGTTCCGCATATTCAGTTTCAGAAAAAAAGACCAACCTTGTCTGCCAGAAACCAGACAGAGCCACAAAGAAAGATAAAAGGAATCAGCACTGCTGCCGCCCACCAACGACGATAGGAATTAACCCGACGACGGAGAGTTATTTGCTGTAAGAAGCGCTGCTGCATCTTTTCTTCCGGTATGACATGAGGTACCCAGTCCTCTACTTCATTCTCCGTCAAAGAAGACACTTCTCTGTCTATCCGTTTCGACAAATAATCATGCCCTTCTTCGGTAGCAAGCCACTCCGAAACAGCTTTTGCATCTTCTGCGGATGCTTTATTATTCAGTACTTTATCTATTATAGCATCATCTATTTTCATCTTTTGCCTGTTTTTCGCTAATTAATAAGACACTTCACCCGAATAAAGGTATGAGTCCGTTTCTAATAAAAAAAATAAAACCACACTGCATGAAGCAACATTATCAACGGCTCGATAGCGCTCCGCAATAATTTAATCGCTTTGTGTAATGTGATTTTACGGTAGGGACAGTTATCTGCATCATGTCCGCTATCTCTTGATTAGAAAGTCCTTTTCCAATCTTCAATTGACATATTTTTCTTTTTTGAGGAGGAAGTTCGCTTATAGCCGACCACAAATGCTCCTTCAACTCTTTGCTCTCAAATTCCTTTAAGAAACCCTCATCCACCTCTTCACCTTGCTGGGCTATCTCATAATGCTTTTTCAAACACAATCTGCCTATGCCGCAATTCATTCAATATATAGTTTTTAAGAATGGTGAACAACAGACTCCTAATGCCGGACCGAAAATCAAAAGAATCGCGCTGTCCCCACACTTTCATAAAAGTATACTGGACTGCATCTTCTGCTTCTTCTCCGGATTTTAAATACCGATAAGCTAATGCATACAACAGCCGATTGTACCGTTCAAAGACAACGGTAAAGGCGGCCTCGTCTCCCTGACGGAGTCCGGCATATAATTTTTCATCAAAATCTATAAATTGATTCATCACAGAATAGTTTCAATTAAAGGTTAAGGCGATATTCAATGAAGCAAAGTTAAATAAAATTCGGCTCATTAGATATAGATTTTCTTAAAAGATTCCGATGCACACCAAAAAGACTAAAGTGTTTTCCGAAAAGACTAAAGTGTTTTTGAAAAAGACCTAAGTGTTTTTTTAAAAGGCCTTGGTCTTTTAAAGACTTCCATCTTTTCAGCCAACAATAAAAGCGTTATTCATTTTTACTCAACAGGAAACAAGAATCAATTATCTTGCTTTCACACAATTCCTATCATAAAGTACTGATTTAAAACTACATACCGTGAAAGAAACATCTGCTTTGTGTGAAAGGAGAAAACATTATAACTTTCCTGTCAATGTACCCATTGATATAGCAAAGCTTTCAGGATACCACCTAAATTCATACCTATAAAGTTTTGCCAATTCTATAATACTTATTGCTTATCATCTACCGGAAGCGGAGTGGAGTTATCTTTATAAGCGGCAAAACCTTTAACCTTTACACGCTCCTGCTTATCGCTTTCCGATGCAGCATTACTCAACTGTTGCAGATTCTCTTTGATACTGTCATGAGTAATAAAGAAATGATCAAGCATCGCTTTCAAATATTCATCCAACGGTCCCTCTTTCGGAGTAAACAACGTGTGGCATTTCGAATGAAGCCCCACATTCTTCTCGTCTTCATCGGCTGTATAGATAGTAGTGACCAACGATTCCACATTCACCAAATTTACTATTTCTTTCAGATAAGGTAAGGCCGGATTCTCTATGCTGATAGATGCCCACCACGGATTCCAAATCATGATAAAGCGGGCCTCATCCTCTACAGCAATATAAAAATCATCTCCCTGATACTTAAACACGATATGCCCCTCTTCATTTGTCTCGGGTTGGCAACCTATCTTCTTCAGCACAGCAATGACCAGCTCTTCTGTCCCGATTTCTTCCAAATCTTCTTTCGTCATGCGGTCAAGATGATCTCTGCGCTTTTTCCGTTCGTGGCGGATACGAAGAAGTAAAAAGGTTAACGGCCATAATGCCAATGCTATAACAGCAATAAGGATAGTAAGATCGGTCATGTTTGTTCGTATTTAAAGGTTATGATATCGAAACAAATATAAGCAATATAATCGAAAAAAACACACTATTACAGTTTAAATGTTTCTGCCTCTCTCCCCTACGGAGTGTTTTTCCTTTCATTAGCCGTTGAAACGTCCTGTTGATGGGGGGGGACCGGTAAGGTCTTTTGGTTTTATTTCCAGCCGGATATATATTGCAGCAATTGGCTTCTGGTCATTCCTGCCACTCTGATAAATTCCATCCTGTTTGCATACTCCAACCTCTGATTACCAAACCAAGAGTTCTGCATTCTGGGATGAAACAAATGCAGGAGTGGTCCTTGAGCCCGATAGATGGGTAAGCCAAGTATCTCCATACGCTTGCAACGTTCCGCATCCTCCGGTCCCCAGCCATAGAAATGTTGATTTTCTCCGCCATACTTGATATAAACATTCTTATTGACCAAAAACGCACCTCCTACCGAGTTCGGTCCGTGAGCCAATACATATTCATATATCTTCTGACAGCATTCCTCCATGTTCATTTCCCGTTTCTTCAGCAGCATACTGTCTTCCTGCGGAAGCATATAAAATCTTCCGTCGTATGGAAAACTCATGACCGCATTCCCTTTTCTTATGGCATCAACAGCTTCCAGTATTTGCTCTTTCGGAAGCAGCACATCGGTATCCCATATACCGACAATCGCTCCCTCAGCTTCCTGCATCAGCCGGTTCAGATATTTGGTTCTGTGGAAGACGGGGGAGGCATCCCTCACAAAAGTCTTGTGTATATGTTCATCGCTGATTTTCAATTCATAATGCGGATGTTCATCGGCCTCAAGAATTCTTATCTCCATCCGGATGGAATCTTTCAAAGCCATTAGCTGCTCTACTACCAGGTCCAGATTCTGTGCCCTTTCGGGCGAGTCCACACGGACGGGAATGACAAAGGAAACCTTCCGATTCGATTGCAATGCGGATAAAGAAAGTATATCGAAAGTTGTTTCCGGGCATAATAATCAGATTGGCTGTCTATGGTGGTTTTCTTATATAGATGAGGCACCAACTGGGGGTTTGTCAGGAACAGTTGTTTGCGCTCTCTGTTTATGGTGTATATATTATGACCTGCAGTCATGCAACTTAAAATGCTGTCCATCTTTATATCAGTCTTTTAATTTATAAATAGCCAGAATCGGATTATCATCCGGCCCCAGCGAGTCAATCAGTTCCAAGAGTTGCTGACGCTTTTCGGGGAATTTCACGTTAGTGGATTCGGATACTATCTTTCTGATTTCATCCATATTGTCTTGGGTGATACAGATTGCAAACTGGTTTTCATTGACATAACTCATTTTACGAAGGTGGTCGGAACAACCGTCAATGTCGTTGGTGATGCCGGGGGCAGATCTGATTATCCATTCAAATCCTGGAAGATTATCCCATGGTTTAGCCTCTTGTTTCCATGTCTTTATTTCTTTTTACTTTTTTTGTCGTATCTGAAGAACCATGCTTTTTGCTCCAATCCAAAACTGCCTAACAGACAGTCTTTGGTTTCACAAAAATGATGAAATATGATATAATTTTTTCCATTCAGGACTAACCTTTAGTTGGAGCGGACGTTTGTATTTCCCTAATGATAAGAGATATCTGGGGCGGATGGTGTCATCAAAAGCTGCATAGATGGTATCCGTGAAAAAAGAATACACATTGGGATGATTCTTATAAGCCCATGCGACAGCGAAGCCTGTATTTGGTTTGTTTCTGTAGTCAAATCCGGTGTAGTCCACCTCTTCAGGTGTTTGTTCTTGGATGATATTTCCATCAAAATCCCGAATGGTCATATCGCACATTGAATATTTACCATCCCAAACGTTATAAAATGGAAAGTGGATCACTCTGTTGTCGCCAATGTAATAATACCATGCAGAAGCATAAGGTTTGTTTAGGGGGATACATCTCACAAACTCTCCGTTTTTTATTTTATAAACAAAAAGTTCATCGCGATAGTCTGAGGATAGATAGACCAAGCTGTCTTTGGCTACAACATTAACCGGTGAATACATTTCACCCGGTCCTTGTCCTGATTTACCAATTGTGCGGATAAATTTCCCTGTGAAACGGTCGAACATAAAGATATGAGGGCGAATTGGGCTGCCAATGCAGGAAAAAAAGATGGCACTGTCGGATACATAACCCTTATACATTTCTCCAACCAAAGCATTGTCTGCCGCCTCTAGTTTTACATATTCCACATCCTCCACAATATCGCTCAGCAGCAAAGAGTCGCTACATGGCTTCAGGTTATTTGCCAAATCTATTACTCTGAAGAGCGTGTCTTCGTTCACTTCCGGTTCGTCTGTTGCTATTGCGGCAGATTGGGAGGACTTATTATTGCAAGAGAGCAACATGAAAAATCCCATGCACAAGGTTAACAAGTATTTCATAGTGTGTGTTTTAATATTTTATTTTTTCAAAGAGTAGGGAAGGAGTAAATATATTGCTGCATTAGGCAAATTTTTATTTTCTCATTCCCTATTCTTATTTTTAACGCACGGCGTATTTAGAACATGGTTCGTTATTATATAATTGTTCTAAATAGAGTATAACCACCATCAGTAATACATCCACCAGTTGAATTTCCGCCGCTAGGACCGATTTTATAGTTAGCAGTTCCATTATTATGAGTAGTAGAACCTCCGCTACCTTCATAATTGCAACCGCAACCACATGTCCTATCACCACCATTGAGAGCATCCATTTCGCGATCTCTCAACTCGGCATCATTCAAACCATTCAGTTTGATTTTCTTCAATGTCTTCATGATTCGTTTAATTTTAAATTACAATTTATTTTACCTATAAATCTCTTGAGAGGAACAAAACAAGAAAATATCCTACTGCCCAAGCGTGCGCACACTTAAGAGCCCTATTCCTTTTGCCCCGGTTTCTAATGAGCGGTCCTTCATGTACAGAAGATTGTATTCCATTACTTTCTCGTCCATGTCTTTAAATGTTTCTTGGATGTCTGTTTCCATAAATCCTTGTTTAATGAGATAGAGCATGCCCCACCCTATGCCTGCCAGCCCTCTTTTTGAAAGAGATGGGTGTTTCGGTGTGCAGCTTCTCCAATATTTCATTTAAAAACTCTTCAGCAAAATCTTCGTATAAACTATTGCCGGTATATCGTGCATAATGAAAGAAGAAAATGACCATTCCCATCTTGCCGTTGTATAGTCCTAAATCAGAGTGAAAAGAACCATAGAACAGGTAATGATTGGCGATTTTTTCTAATAGAACATCATCATCAGCCATCTTCTTCTTTCTTAGTTAGGGATTTTCTAAACACCTATTTTAAAGTTTCCCGATAAACAGGTCCCTCTGGGAGTAGTTATCAATAAACTATAATTCCCTGCTGCATACCGGCTTACATCGAAGATTTCAGTCTGGAAATCATTAAATGATACCGTGCGTGTTTCTACTGTACCTGAGTTTCCCACAATAGAGACAGTTACATCTTCTATTGCATCAAAAAAGGTAAGGATAAGTTTCTTTTTCTTATCTTCATTTACTGTCCCCCATGCGGGAATAGTAATAAATGCAAGAGCAAAAAAAAAGTACGTGTTTCATAGTCTGAAATTTTAAATGATGGCAAACATAAGCCTATTTTAATTCAGATCCAAATGAAACTTGAAAAATAATGAGATATCACTATCATGCTGATTATTAATATATTATCACATTCTACACTACACTTAATTGCCAATAACGAGATGTTTTGACGAAGAAAAAGCATTAAAAAGTATTTAAATCACGCCTCCAACTCTTTTTATAGAATTGATAAATTCTACAAAAATATGTTTTTTCCTCCCTTGGGAAGCCCGTTTTTTTACAAATATCACTGGTATATCGTTCGACAGTCCGCTCCCCCGATACCCAGTAATGTGGCAATGTCTTCTATGCTAAGGTTTAGTGCAGTTAAACAACATACGTCCATAAGCTGATTTGATTTGGATAATACTGGGTAATGCTTTATCAGCTTATCGGTAAAATTTTGATTCGTCAAGTTAAGCCATTGACGCAGGTTGTCTCTCTCCAGCTCTTTGTCATACGTTTTGTCCTTCGTGATGGACAAATAGGTTTTGAAGATTGAACTATAATCATCCTCTTTGTTCTCCTTGCTCTTCTTTGTTTTCTTTATGAAATACTTCAGCCTTCTTTTTTTTTTCATTTTTTTAAATCGTTTATTTGACTTTCCAACTCGCTTATTTGGATTACATAAAACGTTCGTTTTCTTGGGAACTACTAGTTAGTACCTTCTTCTTCTCTTCCAATTCTTCTATTTGTTTTTGCAGAGCATTTGCCTTTCTCCATTTTTTTTTTTTGCAAGAAAGTAACTGCAATTATACAAATGAGTGAACCAACAACACTAGTTAGTATCCATTTAAAATATAGTTGGTCGTTGGTACGCGCCAGCACTTCATTATCGTATTTCTGCTGTATTTTTCCTACTTCTTCTGCACGGTTTTCCTTGTAAATGGAATCTGTTAGTGCTATATAATGATTTAGATAGGAGTGCTCTTGGGGATGAGAAGCCAAAAAATAGTTTAATAAATCCAGATAGCTATTGGATCGCACTAGCAAGTCCGGGCAAGACAATAAGTGAGTAAAGAGACTGTCTGCTTTCTCTTTCTGTCCAGTATATGCATATAGATTGGCCAGTCCCAGCGACAACTTGTCGGGAAAATGGGGAGAAGATAATCGTATGGCATGAATCAGATATTTTTCTGCTTCTGCATAGTTCTTTTCAAATATCTTTCTGTTTGCTATATTATTGTATATTTTGACCTGAAGGTCAAGGTCATTTAGAGAATCGGCAATATCTATTAAGGTATTGATGCACCTATTAGCGCTGTCCGCTTGATGAAGGGTATAATAAAGAGTTGACAGATTGAGCAAATTACTGGCGTATGCAACCGTGTCCTTTCCATCTATATTTGCTTGCACGGCTTTTTGATAATATTCTTTAGCTGGGTCGAAATGGAAAGATTTTTTATTAATATATCCCAAGCTGCTATAAATACGGGCAACATACCGTTTTTCATTCATATCGGGAATACACATTTCGGCTTCTTTGTAAGCTAGCAGGGCATTGGGAATGTCTTTGGTATATTCTTCCAATATGCATCCCTTCACATAAAAGGCTGCCCCTTTTTTATCTGCATCATTCTTATCTTTATAATATTCTATGGCAAGGTTTATCAATGAATCGGAGGATACAGGGATGTAGCAACGATATTGGGCTAACGAAAGCAGCAAAACATAATCCGCCTGCTCTTTTCCGATTAAGTGCCGGGAGGTAGGGATGGATTCCAGTATATGCAATGCCGAATCGGGGGCAGTCCATATAAGTTCCTCCGCTTGCGACAAGTTCTCTGTGACGTGACGAGTGGAACGGTCGCAAGCTGTACATGCCAATAATAATATAATGGTCAGGATAAATAGAATGTTTTTCTCCCTTTTCATAGTTAGTTATATATATTATTGCGAAGTAAATAAAAAAGTTTCGCAATATCAAAGTTTTAGAAACTTAACGACTCGTTTTTTACAGATTATCAGAACACAGCCAAATGCTGAAAGCAGATTGGGAAGGGGCTTGGAAGCACGGCTGAAGGGAGGATGAGGGGATGTGCTTGCTAAAAATCAGTATTGAATTGTCGTAATTCCGCCCGCAGCAGATGTGCCCTTCCCTCCGTCATGCTGTCCAGCAGTTCCCAAAAACGAGGACCGTGATTCATTTTTCTTTTGTATGCGACAGCTCGTGCAACAGCACATAACCCATCAGGTGCGAAGGCAAGAGCATCAAATAGCAGGAAAGGTTTATACTCCCGGCCGCCGAGCAACTGCCCCAACGTCCTTTGCTTCCGGTTATCTTCACTCGTTTGTATGACAAGCCATAGTGTTCTGCCAATGCATCAAGCAAAGGTGGCAAATATTCACCTGCCACTTTCTTCATCGCCCTGATAATGGCATTGCGCACCAACCGCTGCACCTCCTCCTTTGTAAAGTCAACATCACGAGGACAAATGATTTTTATTCCTTCCTCCGTATTCCGCACAGAAAAACAGGTAAAATTGCCTTTTTCCAGCCATAGCCTGAAACAAGGGGCCTGAATACGGAAATCCAAGTCTATAGATTTCTTGCATACCCTCTGCCAGTCCTGCAACAAGCGTTCACGATATTGCTCTACAACTTCCATCACCTTACTGCTCAGGCTGTAAGGCGGTACCGTAACATGCAGTCCATCCGGCTTTACACGCATGGTAATGTTACGTGCCAAACGATGGGTACGCACAATAATACGATTGAAATCTTTGTCAGCTAATACTCTCTTTGTTGCCATATCAGCCACAAAGATATATTATTCATAAGAAAAAAAAAAAAAGAGGGAATTGCAACTTTACTGCCACTCTCTTCGTCTAATAGATAGAAACCAATAAAAAACACAGAAATATGAAACGTACATACTTTTTACTTATTCAGTCTGGTTATGACTCTGACAAGCTGTGTAAACGGCATTGCTCCCAGCAAGAACAAAATAACCAAGAAATACAGTGTGGAAGCATTCGATAATATTGCCAGCCAGGGTACCGTCAATATTGTATTCAAGCAAAGTAATGCCACAACTGTAGAGGCTTATGGCCCCGACAATATCATTTCCAGTCTTATTGTCACTTCGGAAGACAGTACACTGCACATCTCCATGAAGAAAGGTGTGAAATTCCGCAGTTTGAAGAACAACAATGTCACAATCACTATTACTGCTCCCAAATTGAGCAGCATCAGCCAACAAGGTACAGGCAATATAACCTTGAAAGATTCCGTCAAGGTAGATGATATAAAAATCACCTCTAACGGAACTGGAAACTTTAAAGCAGATGAATTGACCGCCGATAATATAAGCGTAAGATCCGACGGAATAGGCAATGTCATACTGAAAGGAAAGGCAGAGAAGGCAAGCTATCACATCAAAGGTATTGGAAACCTAAACGCCAAAGATATGATTGTTTCAGATGTTGTCGTTGAACAAAAAGGCATTGGAAATGTTTCTTGTTATGCATCAGGAAAGATAACCGTAAGTACAAACGGAATAGGCAATGTTGATTACTTTGGGAATCCCCCAACTACCGATATAAATAAATCCGGTATCGGTAACGTAAAAAGAAGATAAAGCTCATTTCATAATTCTCTCTTTACATTAGATTATCTACCTAAAAAAGGATTACTGCTCACGCGGTAATCCTTTTTACATTATTTAGTTAGTTAATTTAAAATTTGAGAGAATTGAAACTTCACAGCCTCGAATTAAAAAGTTGTTTTAATAAGCACTAACTATCTATTTATATATAAAAGCAAATGAAAATGTTATCTAATTCTTCACTCCTGCTGCCTCATCTCCGGCTATCTTTGTAACCGTATCTATCGGCAGCACCGGTTCGTATGCCACTTGCGGATCATTTACGGTATCACGGTAATCATCATGCATATACACCATATCGCTACCATCATCCTGCATGGAACGTTGCACCACCGTTCCCATCACAAACAAGACAGCTATCATGGCAGCAGCCTTGAACAACGGCATAAAGCGCGTTCGCAAAGTGAGGCGTTGCGCTTTCACAACCGGTTTTTCCACCCGGGCCAGAACCTTGGCATCAAAGTCACTGCCCAGCCCCTCTCCTTCTCAATCTCCTGATAAGCAAACATTGCCTTGTAACGGAGTAAATGAGCAGGAATCTCTTTTGCTGATGAAAGAAAGAACGCAAAATCTGTTCCTCTTCCAAGGAAGTCTCACAGTTCCAGTAGCGTTCCAATAACTGTTCAATGTACTTATAATCCATAATCTTCTATTTCCGTATATCTTTGTTTTATCTTTTGCCGACTGCGAAAGAGATTGATTTTCACCTGCTCTTCCGTTATCTGCAAAATATCTGCAATTTCTTTATAGCTCTTTCCTTCAATATCCCGCAACTGCATAATACTCCGCTGCTTTTCAGGAAGTTCGTTCAGCAGGCGGTGAATCAAACCTAATTGCTCACTCTGTGCCAACTGTTCATAAGGGTTCAATGCATCGGGCAGTTCCTGTGTTTCGGGTGTCAATTCCATGTGCTGTGAATCTATCTTTTCACTCCGGTCTATTGCCAGATTTCTTGCTACCGTCAGACAGTAGGCTTCGATGGATTCAAAATTCGGCCACTCATCACGTTTATTCCATACCCTAATCATCGTATCCTGCACCACATCCTCCGCTTCAGCACTGTTCAGCGTAATACGAAAAGCCAACCTGTAGAGTTTGTCTTTCAGGGGCAAAATGTCGTTTCGGAAACTGATTTCTTGCATTGCTCTGTAATAATGACGGGTGAGTTGTACAAAAGTTACACTCACCCGCCTATTTTTTGAATTATTTTTTGATTATAGTTCCGCCTTCTCCCTTAATGGCTGAAGCCAAGGTAATTACAACCTGACTCACTCCTGCATCAATGGCAGAGAAGGAATTTTCCAGTTTAGGTATCATCCCTCCCTGAATGATACCCCGGGCTACATACTCTTTAAATTCTTCGGGGTAATAACAGGAATGACGCTATCATCGTCATTTTCGTCGCGTAATACGCCTTTCTTCTCAAAACAATAGACAAGTGTCACATCAAAAAGTGGCGCCAACGCTTTTGCTGTCTCCCCGGCAATGGTATCGGCATTGGTATTCAGCATACTTCCCTGCCCGTCATGAGTCAGAGGAGCCATGACAGGAACAATACCCTGACGAATCAGTGTAGCCAGAAAATCGGCATTCACCTTTTCCACATCACCTACATAGCCATAATCCACCTCTTTCACCGGCCGTTTCACTGAACGAATAACGTTCATATCCGCTCCGGTCAGCCCGATAGCATTCACTCCTCTAGCTTGCAGACCGGCAACGATATTCTTGTTTACCAATCCGCCGTAAACCATAGTCACAACCTTCAGCGTCTCGGCATCCGTAATGCGACGGCCATTCACCATTTTACTTTCAATACCCAATCGGGCAGCCAGTTTGGTGGCTGAACGTCCCCCACCGTACACCAACAATTTATATCCTTCAATAGCGGAAAAGTCGGCCAAAAGCCGACTAAGCGTAGTTTCTTCCTCTACAATCTTTCCGCCTACCTTTATGACAGTCAGTTTTTCTTTCATCCTTTTATTCCAAATAAGTATATCCATAAAGCCCGGAACGGTAGTTGGACAAAAATTCTTTTCCTTCTTCTACCGATATCTTACCTTCTTTTACAGATTTAGTCACCCAGGTTTCCAATGTACGCACCAGTTTCTTCGGATTATACTGAACATAATCCAACACTTCCGCCACGGTTTCGCCATCAATCACCTGATCAATAGAATACCCTTTATCATCTACCGATACATGCACTGCATTCGTATCACCAAACAAATTGTGCATATCTCCTAAAATTTCCTGATAAGCTCCCACTAAAAAGACACCTATGTAATAAGACTCTTTTTGCTTCAATGAATGCACAGGCAGGTCGTGCGATACATAACGGGTAGATATAAAGTTGGCTATCTTTCCGTCAGAGTCACAAGTAATGTCTTGCAAAGTAGCATTCCGGTCGGGTTTCTCGTCCAGTCTTTGGATAGGCATAATGGGGAATATCTGATCTATCGCCCAAGAGTCCGGCAAAGACTGGAAAAGCGAAAAGTTACAGAAATATTTATCAGCCAATAATTTATCCAATTTACGGAATTCATCGGGAGCATGTTTTAACCCGGAAGCAATTTGATTAATTTCACGAGTCACAGACCAATAGAGACGTTCTATCTGCGCACGGGTTCTTAAATCCACAATACCATGACTGAACAAATCCAGTGCCTCTTCACGAATTTGCTGTGCATCATGCCATGCCTCCAACATACGGCTCTGATTCAAATTATCCCATATTTCATATAGTTCATGCACCAGTTCATGGTCTTTTTCACTTACTTCAAAGTCTTCATCCATTTCGGGCAGAGTAGCTGTTTCCAGCACTTCAAAAATCAGCACCGAATGGTGTGCCGTCAGTGAGCGACCACTTTCTGTAATGATATTGGGGTGCGGAATATTATTTTTATCACTAGCATCCACCAACGTAGAGATAGAGTCGTTTACATACTCCTGAATAGAATAGTTCACGCTGCTTTCACTATTGGAAGACCGGGTACCGTCATAGTCAACACCCAAGCCTCCACCGATATCAACAAACTCAACATTGAAGCCCATTGCGTGTAATTGTACATAGAGCTGTGAAGCTTCACGTAAAGCTGTTTTAATACGGCGTATCTTGGTTACTTGACTTCCGATATGGAAATGAATCAACTTCAAACAATCTTTCATGTCTTTCTTTTCCAAAAAGTCAAGTGCTTCCAGCAACTCACTGGAAGTCAATCCAAACTTGCTGGCATCTCCACCGCTATCTTCCCATTTTCCACTGCCCGAAGAAGCCAGTTTAATACGAATACCTATATTAGGGCGTACATTGAGCTGTTTCGCCATCTTTGCAATCAAGCGTAACTCATTCATCTTCTCTACTACCAGAAAGATACGTTTCCCCATCTTCTGAGCCAGTAAAGCCAACTCAATATAGCTCTCATCTTTATATCCGTTACAGATAATCAGCGAGTCTGAGTCCGTGTTAATAGCAATCACTGCATGCAATTCGGGTTTGGAACCGGCTTCCAGTCCTAAATTAAACTTCTTGCCATGACTTATGATTTCTTCCACCACCGGACGCATTTGGTTCACTTTAATAGGATAGATGATAAAGTTTTCAGCTTTATAACCATACTCTTCGGATGCTTGCTTGAAACAGTTCGAAATTTTTTCGATACGATTATCAAGAATATCCGGGAAACGAACCAGCATAGGTGCTGCGACATCCCGTAACTGAAGCTCGTCCACCAATTCTTTCAAATCGACTGCGACACCGTTCTTACGGGGAGTTACCACTACATGACCTTTGTCATTGATACTAAAGTACGAAGTTCCCCAACCTGTAATGTTGTAGAGTTCTTCCGAATCTTCAATACGCCATTTTCTCATTTCTTGTTCTGTGCAAATAGTGTGTATACTTTTACTAAATAGATTATAACTTTCAATCTGTTTATTTATCCAACAGCTTTCTCAAGCTATCTACTGATGCCTGTATCTGCGACTTGTCTTCCAACTCGTCGGCCCGAAACAGAAACTTCGCCTGCGAATAAAAAGGATGACGCTTCTGCAACGCTTCACAAATAAAGTTCATCAATTCTTCATCGCTTTTGTTTGCCAATAACGGACGTTGTTGCTTCGCCACTTTTAAACGGTGAAACAACACCTCGGGCTCCACCTGAAGAAACACGGTATCCCCACAAGCATTCATATAGTCCATATTGTCAAAAAAACAAGGAGTGCCCCCACCGGCCGAGATTACAACATCTTCAAACTCAGCCACCTCATGCAACATTTTTTGCTCCAATTCGCGGAAACCCTGTTCACCGCGTTCTGAAAACAACTGCTGAACAGTTTTATGAAAACGCTCCTCAATATACCAATCCAAGTCTATGAAAGTAAGACCCAGTTCGCGGGAAAACGCTTTACCCAAAGTCGTTTTCCCCGCACCCATATATCCTATTAAAAATATACGTGTCATTTCTTTTTCTTAGCTGCCACTCGTTTACGAGTCTCACTTTTTTCTTTCTGCAGTTCTATCACCTTAAAGCAAGTTTCCAGATTTAAATCTTTCGGTTCTACGCTTTCAGGAATCTTATAATTTTTTTCTGATAAGCAATATAAGGTCCGTAACGACCGTTCAGAATCTGCAAATCAGGCTCTTTATCAAATGTTTTAATAATCTTCTTTTCGGCAGCTTCGCGCTTGGCATTAATCATTTCAATCGCTTTTTCCAAGGTAACCTCCATCGGATCTTCCCCTTGGGAATAGAGACGAATACATTATTATGACGGACATAAGGTCCAAATCGTCCCACTCCTACCGTCACTGTCTTATCTTCATACTCACCTAACGTTTTCGGGAGCTTGAACGAATCAAGCGCTTCTTCCAACGTAATTGTTTCTATCGAAAGACCTTTCGGCAAGTGCGCAAACTTGGGTTTTTCTTCATCATCGGCTATGCCTATCTGTATCACCGGGCCAAATCGACCAATTTTTACGGATACAGGCTTCCCACTCACCGGATCATTGCCTAGAATTCTTTCACCCACCTTATGCTCGCTCTTCGCATTCATGGTCTTGTCTACCAACGGATGGAAGCCGTCGTAAAAGTTCTTCATTACACTCGTCCACTCTTTCTCGCCTTCCGCCACTTCATCAAATTCTTTTTTTCAACACTCGCGGTGAAATTATAGTCCATAATTTCGGGGAAGAATGCCATCAAGAAGTCATTAACCACTATACCTACATCAGTAGGCAATAGTTTAGACTTCTCATTTCCGGTTGTTTCCGTCTTGACTGTTTCGGTTATCTTGCTCCCTTTGAGCTTCAATATCTCGTATGGACGTTTTACGCCTTCACTGTTTCCTTTTACCACGTAGCCACGTTGCTGAACCGTCGATATGGTAGGAGCATATGTAGACGGACGCCCGATGCCCAGTTCCTCCAGCTTACGCACCAGACTGGCTTCGGTATAACGCGGAGGACACATACTGAAACGCTGAGTGGCAGAAATTTCCTTACTCTCTAATGACTGTCCTTTACTCAAAGGAGGCAACAAGCGGCTTTCATCCTCTTGTTCGTTATCGTCGTCATAAGACTCTTTATATACACGCAAATAGCCATCGAAAATCACAACTTCACCAATAGCAACAAAAGTTTCTTCACTATTGCTGATAGAGATAGTAGCAGTGGTCTTTTCAAGTTCAGCCTCTGCCATCTGTGATGCAACAGTACGTTTCCAAATCAATTCGTACAATCTCTGCTCCTGTGACGTTCCCGCAATAGTCTCGTTCGACATATCCGTCGGACGAATCGCTTCGTGAGCTTCCTGAGCACCTTTTGTCTTCGTTGCAAACTGACGTGTCTTCACATACCTTTCTCCCATCAGTGAAATGACAGTTGATTTGCAGGCCGCCAATGCCAAGTCCGAAAGATTCACAGAGTCGGTACGCATATAAGTAATCTGCCCGCTTTCATACAACCGTTGCGCCACCATCATAGTCTGCGCAACCGTAAACCCTAACTTCCGAGCAGCTTCCTGCTGCAAAGTGGAAGTCGTAAAAGGAGGTGCCGGCGATTTCTTTACCGGACGAGTCGTAATATCTTCAATAGAAAACTCTGCATCCTTACACAATTCAAGGAATGCCTGAGCCTCTTCTTTTTGTCTTAAAACGTCTGTCTAACTCAGCCCTCACTTCCGTTTTATTACCATCGGCATCAGGAGCTTCAAATATTGCTGTCACACGATAAGAAGGCTCACTGACAAAAGCGTGCACCTCACGCTCACGTTCCACAATTAACCGAACAGCAACAGACTGCACACGACCGGCAGAAAGAGCAGGTTTTACCTTCTTCCATAAAATAGGAGAAAGCTCAAAACCTACAATCCTGTCCAAGATACGACGCGCTTGCTGAGCATTTACAAGGTTCACATTTATGTCACGCGGGGTTTCAATGGCTTTTAATATCGCAGTTTTGGTTATCTCGTGGAATACAATACGCTTTGTCCTCTTCGGGTCCAGTTCCAACACTTCATATAAATGCCACGAAATGGCTTCTCCCTCACGGTCCTCATCGGATGCGAGCCACACCATATCAGCGTTCTTTGCCGCAGCTTTCAACTCGCCGACCAATTTTTTCTTATCAGAAGGTATCTCATAAGTCGGTTCAAATCCCTTCTCTACATCGATACTGAAATCTTTTTCTTCTTTAAGTCACGGATATGCCCGTAACTGGAAAGGACTTTATAGTCTTCTCTAAGAATTTTTCTATGGTCTTGGCTTTTGCGGGTGACTCTACAATTACAAGATTTTTTTGCATAATATAATGTATTCCATTTTATTTAAGGGCAAAAGTAGAAAAAAAGCAGAACTACACCTATATAATAAGGTATGTTTCTGCTTTTTTTTCTTAAAAAGGCTCTTTTTAGAAGCCTATTTAACTAAAATCGAAAAGTAAGACCACCTAAAACATTCAGTTTTTCGGCAGGGTATCCTCCTTCGTAATAATATTGTTTATTTAACAGGTTGTTCACATCCACAAAGATAGAGATGTCTTTTAAAAGCTCATAGGTAGCACCCACACTCAGATTACTGACAGGATCGACATCCTCACCCTTACGCTTTACATAATCATAACCTAACCGAAGCTTTAAACCGTCCATCAGCTTGGCATCAACTTTAAAGTTCAGTTCCATTTCAGGCTTCATGGCAACTATCATATCGTCGTCACTATCTGTTGTCCAACCGTAATACGTACCTTTTACCGATGCATCAAAATAGTCCTTATAGCCATATTTCACTTCTGCACCTCCATAACCAATTTTTCCTTTATCCTGTACAAAACCCGTATATACAAATTGTCCCGCAGGCACTAACGTACAGAATAACTCATGTTTACGTATCTGATAACCACCAAATATATTAAACCATAACCCACTTACAGGAGACGCCTTTAAAACCCAAAGTTGCATCAAAAGGGACATAAGTCGCATCAAGCTGCCGATCTGTTCCCCAATAGGGAGAGATGCGGCTCAACATACGATAATCGTTTACCTGTCTGCCTCCTTGTGCATTCAAATAAAGAATATAACTATCGGAGAAGATATACTCAACACGAATGTCCGGGGCTACATCTATACCGCTATCATTACCGGTCATCCAGTCGACATGCGCACCCAGATGCAGTCTCCAACTATCTTCATCAATAGCATAATAAGGATTCAGACCTAAAGAAGTATAATCCTTCATCAAGTCATCTGAATAAAATAAATTATCCATTTCAAATTTAATACCCACACGCTGAATATCGCTCAGTTTTCCCCATACATCACCTGCTGTATGAATTATTTTTTCCGTGCTGTTCTCATCAGAAATTGCCGGATATTTCTGTTTAAAATACTGAAAGCCTGTTTGTACAGTAAATTGCAATGGCATCATTTCATCCGTAGAAGACAACCCGACATAGAAATCTCCCAGTGTGTGATGCTGTTTATCATTCTCGCCGGAGATAGAAGAAATCGGACTCAACATATAATTAAATACACGAGAATGAAATCCTCCTCCAAGATTCAAATCCATATTCCTGAAACTATGTCTATACCCTATATTGAAAGAAGAAGAATAAAAACGGGATTTCCAATCATTATCAATTGCATCTTTCAGGGTTCCATTCATGCCATCCAATGAAGTAGCAACATTCAGACGGTCACCTTTCGTAATGTCCCATATATATCCGGCCTTGAAGTCCACATTACCATAATTACCGGCACCCGCACGCACATATCCTCGTTTGGCCTTCTCCCATTCCCATTCACGGACTATAGGAAACATTTCTTCATAATTCCAGGCAGCCACAGGACGCAAAGCCGTAGCATACTCAATTCCTTTCTTCACTACTGCCGGTTCTTCCACCCTGGGCAACACATTTATTTTGGAAGCATCCATGACAGTAGGGTTATACTCATTCTCCACTACCACAGTGCGGTTCAAAGTACTGTCTTGCTGTGCATATACAGCCGACAGAGGCAACAAGCCCACAAACGCTATAATTGCTATTTTCTTCATAATCTTTAATTTTCGGCATTTAACTTATTCAGTCTGCTCTCTATCATTCCTGCAATATCATCATCTGCCTGGTAATTCTGCTTCAATGAAAGCAAATATTGCTTAGCATCTAAATTACGTCCCAATTTCATATAAACATCAGACAACAGCACAAAGCTACGCGCCAACCAATAAGTATGTGGAGTGCTGACTTCAATATAATCCAAGACTTCTTTCTCAGCCTGTTCTGTCTGCCCGGCATCAAAAATAAATCTGCGCCACTTTATATTTCGCTTCTGCACCATATATATTGCGAGTGTCTTTTGCCAATATCTTCAAATCATCCATGGCACCTTCCACTTTTTCTGCATCCAGATAAGCCTTGGCACGATAATAATGAGCCTCGTTGGATAATTCAGGAGCAACCTTTGTCTCCGCCAGCAAATCCGTTGCCGCCAGCATTACTTCTTCTCCATTGCCCAACATATAAGCGCTACGAAGTACGCCTGTCTTTGCCAACTGCCGGCGTTCCGGCGAAACAGCTTTATCTTTCAGTTGCTTATAAACAGTCAACGCTTTTTCATAGTCTTTTGCCGAGTAAGCCATCTCAGCACTCATCATCATGGCATCTTCCGAATATTTATTATTGGGATAAGCCAAAACTTTGTCCAAATGTTCTATCGCACTATTGTAAGCCTTCCGGTTATAATCTATCAACCCGACATAATAATTGGCATTCAAACTAAATGCACCTTCCGGGAAAGTTTGCAGATAATGAGTAAAACTATTGCGTGCTTCATCTATTTCACCGCGCATATATACCCTTTCGGCAGCAACATAAGTCAACGAATCACGTTCGTTCACATCAAAATTGGCTCCACCGGGAATGGTAGAAGCAAAGTTGGCATATTCATCCACCTTATTCAAATCAATATAAATAGACTTCAAATCTCTTTGGGCGAGACGAGCTTCCTCACTACCCGGATAATTAGTGATTACCTGCTTATAAGCCTGGATAGCCTCCGGATACTTATCTCCTTGATAATAGAGCAAACCTATTTCGTTAGCCGCTCGACGGGCCATATTGCTTTCCGGGAATTTCTTCAACAAAATATTGAAACGATTAATAGCATTCGTATGATCCTCCATTTGAACAAAAGCACGGCCTTGCTCATACAAAGCATCATCCAGATATTGAGACTCGGGATAATCCGCTATCAAACGGTTTAAAATTTGTATCTTTCCGGTATAATCCTTCTGCAAGCCACGGACAAAAAGCCTCTTGATATAAAGAATAATCCCCCAAAGAAGGATCTATTTCCACAGCACGGGCATAATCCTGACGGGCCGAATCAAAACGGCGGGCATAAAAGTTACAGTCACCGATACGATTGTAAGCATCTGCCTGTACAGCACGGTCATTGACAGTTCCACGGTCAACAAAACGGGTAAACCAATTCAATGCACCATTATAATTCTTTTTGTTTAAAAATCAGTATAACCCAAATTGTAAGCGCCAGCCCGTACTCCCCGATTCATCTTATCGGGGGCGATTC